>ERZ791934.685-NODE-685-length-42708-cov-4.394861_pt1 | contig 42708 bp, 40 predicted proteins | sample MGYA00510125_ERZ791934 | MGnify/ENA primary metagenome ERZ791934 (study PRJEB30046, sample SAMN00993240) | human gut metagenome | study: EMG produced TPA metagenomics assembly of the A metagenome-wide association study of gut microbiota in type 2...
ATGGATTCCGAGTATTTTTAACGCAGTAGCTGGCGCTGATTGTAGGAAAAGACTAACATTTCGACTTTTCAGATAGCCCCTGGGGGCGGGCCGTTGTGAGAGGGAGGGACGGCCCGCCTTTTGGAAATTTGAAGAAAGAAAAATGAAAAATGAAGAATGAAGAAAAACAATCTATAGGAACCTCGGCTTATTGGCCGGTGGATTCTGTCAGCGTCACCTTACAGGTGAAGGTCTTGTTGGTCAGGCCGCGGGTGATGGTCAGGGTGACTTCATCTCCGGGCTTCTTCTTGGCGATATAGTTGGAAATAGTATTGGCAGAGGTAATTTCCTCGTCGTCAATCTTGGTAATCACGTCGCCCTGCTGTACGCCGGCGTCGGAAACAGACTCATTGTTCACTTCGGCCACATACATACCGGAGGGCAGTCCGTAGAAATTGGCGGTCCAGGAATCCAGATACTGGCCGCTGATGCCCAGCATTGCGCGGTCCTTCACATAACCGTAGTCCTTCAGGTTTCTGATAATGGGCAGGGCATCGTCAATGGGGATAGCAAAGCCCAGTCCCTCATAGCCGGTAGCCACGATTTTACTGGAGTTAATGCCGATCACCTGACCGTACATATTCACCAGCGCACCGCCGGAGTTGCCGGGGTTGATGGCTGCGTCAGTCTGGATGCAGTTCATGGTGTAGCCGGTATCACTGCTGGTGACAGGCCGGTTGAGAGCGGACACATAACCGATGGTCACACTGGACTGGAGGCCGCCGGGGTTACCGATGGCGATGACCGGATCTGCTACCACCAGATCGGAGGAAGATCCGAACTCGGCAGCGGTCAGGCCCTCTGCGTCCACCTTGATGACGGCCAGGTCGGTCATGCTGTCGCTGCCGATCAGTTCGGCCTCATAGGTCTTGCCGTCAGAGGTGATGACTTTCAGGGAATCTGCACCGTCCACCACATGGGCGTTGGTGATGATATACCCGTCGGAAGTGGCGATAATGCCGGAGCCTTCACTGGCGGGGGAAACTTCGCTGTCCCGGGTTTCCTGCTGGGTGCTGTTCTGGTTGTTGCCCCAGCCCGGCATGGACAGCCCCTGCTGGAAGGAAGCCTGCTGATAGTTCTGAATGCAGACCACCGAGGGGAGCACCTTGGCGGCAACTTCCTGCTGGGTCATGTCGCCGGAAACGGTGGTGCTGGGGTTATTTTCATCGCTGTTAATCAGCTTGTTGATGGTAAAGGTGGTGTCGCCGCTGCCGGCATTGTTCACCTGAATGACACCGTTGTTGATGAGAGCTGCAAAGCCTCCAACGGAAGCGGCGGAAACCAGCGCACAGCACAGGACGCCTGCCACAATTTTCGTTGCCAGCTTTGCGCCCCGGCTCATGGGACGGCGTTCCTTTTTGGGTTTTCCGGGAACCGGTGCACCGGGTGTAAACTGGTCGGCGCCGGGCCACTGGGGTTCGGAATCATAGGGCTGGGGATTGCTTCCCTGCCATGCATATTCGGAATAGGGATTGTTCTGATATCCGGTATTCTGAGAAGCCGTGTTCTGCCACTGGCTTTCCGGACGGTATCCGCTGTGATACTCGCCGTTTGCATCGGGAGTGGGATTCTGACTGCCGGAGGTGTTTTCCGGATTCTGAGGCTGACCGTTGTTTATATTCATAGGATCATACATAAATGCTCATCCTTTCACACACTTGCGTTTCGGGGTTCTTTTTTGTTTCCCCATCTGGTGTGTCTTTATTATGCCGCCCTTATGTGAAAGGTATGTGATGATCTGTTTAAGGTTTGATGACTTTTCTATTTTTTTATTTTTTTCGGTCGGGACTCTCTCAAAAAATTGCCCGCAAACCGTGAAGGTCTGCGGGCGGCTATTGATGGAATTACAGGCAGCGATTCACATGCTGGCAGAACCGGCGGAAGGCTTCTCTTCCCTCGTCGGTGTCCTTGTACACGCCGGCGTTGCCCAGAATCTCGGAGAAAATCCGGCCCACGTCCTGCTGCACCAGCGTATGAACCGCTTCCGGTGCGGGATGCTGGGCTTTCAGCTCCTGATACCAGTCGAAGTGAGCCTTCATGGCGTCGGTGGAGAAAATCTCTTCCTCCTTCTCCGGGCTGCACAGGGCCTCTTCCACCAGCGCCAGCTCCTTTTTCAGGCGGGCGGGCAGAATGGCCAGACCCATGACCTCAATCAGGCCGATGTTCTCTTTCTTGATGTGGTGGTACTCCGCGTGGGGATGGTACACGCCCAGCGGATGCTCCTCGGTGGTCAGGTTGTTCCGCAGCACCAGATCCAGCTCAAATTTACCGTTACGGGTGCGGCAGATGGGGGTAATGGTGTTGTGAGGGGCGTCGGTGTTGGCGAAGATATTGGCGGCCTCGTCGGTGTAGCCTCTCCACTCCCGCAGAATCAGCTCCGCCAGATCCAGCATCCGCTCTTTGTCGGTTCCCGCCAGACGGATGACGGACATGGGCCAGTTGACGATACCCGCCTCGATATCCTCATAACCGGTAAAGGAAACCTCTTCGCGGATTCCGGCCTTGGCCATGGGGAATTCACAGTTGCCGCCCTGGAAGTGGTCATGGCTCAGAATGGAGCCGCCCACAATGGGCAGGTCGGCGTTGGAGCCCACGAAATAGTGTGGGAACTGGCTGACAAAGTCCAGCAGATGGGCCATGGATTCCCGGTTGACCTTCATGGGGGTGTGCTTTTTATTCAGCACGATGCAGTGCTCGTTGTAGTACACATAGGGGGAATACTGGAGGAACCAGTCCTCACCCAGCAGCTGAATGGGGATAATCCGGTGATTGCCCCGGGCTGCCTGGGAAAGATTGCCCTTGAAGCCCTCGTTTTCACAGCACAGGGCGCACTTGGGATAGTTGTTCTGGGGCATATTCCGGGCAGCGGCGATGGCCTTGGGGTCCTTTTCCGGCTTGGAAAGGTTGATGGTGATGACCATTTCGCCATAGGGCGTTTCCGCAGTCCAAAGCTCGTCCTTTGCCACACGGTCGGTGCGGATATAGTTGGAGCTGCGGCTCAGCTGATAGTAATAATCGGTAGCGGAACGGGGGTCTTCCCGGTACAGGTCATAGAACCGGTGGATGACCTCCGACGGGCGGGGCATCATGCAGTTCATCAGCTCGGTGTCCAGCACGTCCCGATAGGGCGCAGTGTTGCCTTCCAAACGGCCGTTTTCATAAGCCCAGTCCAGAATGGCATCCAGAATGGGCGCGGGGCTCTCCAGCGCTTCTTCCGGCACCTCGACGGTGTTGTCCCAGCTTTCCAGCCCCAATACCACCAGCATCCGGTTGGCGGCATAGGCACAGTCGGCGCTTTCCAGCAGTCCATGCTGGCGGCCAAACTGCAAAAGACGTGCGATTTCTCTGCTGATCTCTGTCATGAAAAACCCTCCTGTAAGGTTTAATATTGTATTTCTGCCAGTTCCCCGGCTTTCTTATAAATACATCCTGCAGGCACCAGCCCCCGCACCATGGAAAGGGGATACACATGGCTGCCCCGGCCCACGACCGTGCCCGGGTTCAGAACGGAGTTGCAGCCGATCTCCACATGATCGCCCAGCATGGCGCCGAACTTTTTCAGGCCGGTGGAGACTTTTTCCTCCTCCGTGCGCACCGTAACCGGTGTTTTGTCCTGCTTCACGTTGGAAGTGATGGAGCCTGCGCCCATGTGAGAGCAATAGCCCAGAATGGAGTCGCCCACATAGTTGTAGTGGGGCACCTGCACATGGTCAAAAAGAATCACGTTTTTCAGCTCAGTGGAATTGCCCACCACGCAGTCCGCGCCAACCAGCGCATTTCCCCGGATAAAGGCGCCGGGGCGCACCTCGGTATTGGGGCCGATGATGCAGGGCCCGCCGATATAACAGTTGGGATACAGCCGGGCGCTTTTGTGAATCCACACATTGGCCCAGCGCTGTTCATATTCGTTTTCCGGAAGGGTAGGACCCAGACGGGTGATGAAGGAACCGATTTCCGGCAGCGCTTCCCAGGGATAGGTGTATTTTTCCAGCAGAGGCGCGGCGGCGGTGTGGTTCAGGTCGAAGAGATTGCGGATCATCAAAGAATTGTTCATAACGGCTCCTTTCGGCCAGGGCGTTTCTGATCGACTTTTCAGATAGCCCCCATGTTGCCTGTCTTAATTATACCGTGGGAAACGGGCTCCCACAATGAACGGATCATGCCAATATATGCAAATTTGTCCCCAACCCATGAATTCTTTGGGAAATGTGGGGACAACTCACCCCAGACGCTCCAGAGCCAGCGCCAGAATTTTGGCGTGGTCAAAGGCCAGCCCGTGGTTTTCCAGAATCACATAGGGGCCGTCCTCCCCGTTTTCCACCCGGCGAACCCGGGCGGTGAGAGTCTCGTTTTTGCCCGTCAGCGTCAGGGAAAACTCGTCCTCTCCTACCTTCACCCGCTGTACGGAAAACCATCCGGCGTCGTCCGCGTCGTCTCCGGCTTTCACAGTCAAATTGGCCCGATCCACCAGCGCCATGTGGACGGTGCTCATGACCCAGGTACGGGGGTCCCGTCCGGGCTGGCTGTACACAAACAGCTGGGTGGGAATCACGCCGGTAATGCCCGTTTCCTCCTGAAGCTCCCGGGCGGCGGCATGGCCTACCGTTTCATCGGGGTTGACAAAGCCCCCGGGAAACGCCCACTGTCCCAGACAGGGATGACCGCCCCGGCGGATGAGCAGCACCTGGGGGAACGGGGCTGCGGTGTTTATGATAATGACGTCGGCCGCCATGGACGGACGGGGATAGTCTCCCGGGCGGTAGCCGGCCAGAAATTCCGCCTCTGTCAGGCCGTTTCGATCTCGAAGTTCCATGAAAATGCCTCCTTGCTTTATCGTGGTAAAGTACTGTTTTCATGATATACGGAGATTCGGGCTTTGTCAATCGTTTTTCATCTTTGCTCATTCCCTCCCCCAACATTTTGCCAAAAGTATCAACTTTCTTACAGAACGGTTACAACCCTGTTACACTCTATGAAAATCGACCTCTTCTCTTTAGATATCTTAAGATTCGGCAAAAACGGAATTCACAAACAATCGATATACTGGTTGGCGGCGGGGCTTCCATCCCTGCCAAAAACTTTTTTTGTGCGGATGTTTCTCAAGCCGACAGAAAGGAAATGCCATGTTTCCCACAACCAATGTTTTGGAATATCTCGAGCGCTCCGCCGCTGCACACCCGGAAAAAATCGCTGCGGCGGACAATCTTCTCAGCTGTACCTATGAAGAGCTTCTCCACGACGCCCGCAGAATCGGCAGCGGCCTGTGTACCCGGTTTTCCCCCAGAATGCCGGTGGCCGTGTTCATGGAAAAATCCGTGGAGACCTTACAGCTGTTTTTCGGCGCCGTCTATGCCGGATGCTTCTATGTGCTCATCAACCCCGAATTCCCCGCACCCCGTGTGGAGGCCATTCTGGAAACGCTGGAAACCCGCCGGGTGGTCACCTGCCGGAGTCTGACGGAAAAGCTTCCCCCTGTGGAAGGGCTGGAAGTGCTGTATCTGGAAGACCTGATGGAAACGGAGGAAAACGGGGACGCGCTGGCCGCCATCCGTGCCCAGGCACTGGACATTGACCCTCTGTACGCCAACTTCACTTCCGGTTCCACCGGCGTACCCAAGGGCGTGGCCGTGTGTCACCGCTCTGTTATCGACTTTATCGGCCATTTCACCCAGCTGTTCTCCATCACCGGAGAGGATGTCATCGGCAATCAGGCGCCCTTTGACTTCGACGTGTCCGTCAAGGACATTTACTCCGCCATCAGCACCGGCGCACGGCTGGAAATCATCCCAAAAGCTCTGTTCTCCCAGCCCGCCAAGCTGCTGGACCATCTGTGTGACCGAAAAGTCACCACCATGGTCTGGGCGGTGTCAGCCCTGTGTCTGGTGACCACCTTCCACGGGCTGGATTATAAAGTGCCGGAGACGGTAAACAAAGTGCTGTTCAGCGGCGAGGCCATGCCCATGAAGCACCTGAAACAGTGGATGTCCCATCTGCCGGAGGCGAAATTTGTCAATCTGTACGGCCCCACGGAGATCACCTGTAACTGCACCTATCACGAGGTGGACCGGAACCGGGAGTACTCCGACGGCCTGCCCATCGGCCGCAGCTTCCCCAACGAGCAGGTATTCCTGCTGGACGATGAGGACCGGCTGATTACCGAAGAGGGCAAGCAGGGTGAAATCTGTGTCACGGGCACGGCGCTGGCGCTGGGCTATTACAACAACCCGACTCAGACGGAAAGCCGCTTTGTCCGCAGCCCCCTCTCCAAGGCATTCCCCCAGTGGATGTACCGCACCGGCGATCTGGGCTGGTATAACCGGCAGGGCGAGCTGTGCTTTGCCGGCCGGAAGGACTTCCAGATCAAGTACATGGGCCACCGCATCGAGCTGGAAGAAATCGAGCGGGCCATTGACGGTGTGGACGGCGTGGAACGGGCCTGCTGTGTCTTTGACGAAAAGAGAGGCCGCCTGACCGCCTATTATGTGGGCGGCATCGAAGGCCGGGAGATCCGCCATGCCCTTTCCGGCACATTGCCGGTGTTCATGCTGCCGGGCGCCTATGTGAAGCTGGCGGAAATGCCCCTGAACAAAAACGGAAAAATTGACCGGAAGCAGCTTGGCCGCTGACGGTTTTGAGGAGGTGACAGGATGGAACGCAAAATTTTACAGGAAGCGGCAGAAAAGTTCGGCACCCCTTCCTATCTGTTCGATCTGGACCGGCTGGCCCGGCGGATGGAGACCCTGAAAAAAGCGTTGGGAAGCCGCGCAGAGCTGTGCTACGCCATGAAGGCCAACCCCTTCCTCACCGGCGCACTGCGGGACCTTGCCGACCGGTTTGAGGTCTGCTCCCCCGGAGAATACGACATCTGCCGCAGGCTGGACATCCCGGAGGAAAAGCTGGTGATTTCCGGCGTGAACAAATCTCCGGAAGACACGGCCCGGATGATGGATGACTGTCCCCGGATGGGACGGTATACAGCGGAATCTCCCGCACAGCTGGAGCTGCTGCACCAATGCGCCAGCCGGCGGAAACGGAAAGTGTCCGTACTGCTCCGGCTGACCAGCGGAAACCAGTTCGGCATGGACGAAGAAGAGGTTCGCCGGATTGTGGCAGAGCGGGCAAAATACCCGTTTCTGGACATTGTGGGCATCCAGCAGTATTCCGGAACCCAGAAGCACTCCGAAAAGCGGCTGCGCCGCCAGCTTTCCCGGCTGGACGGCCTGATTTCCTCTCTGCGGGAGGAATCCGGCTTTGAAACCCGGGAGCTGGAATATGGCCCGGGCTTGCCGGTGTTCTATTTTCAGGACGACGAAGCCTTTGACGAAGAAGCGTTTCTGGGCGAATTTGCTTCCGCGCTGGCGGATATGGCTTTTCAGGGCCACATCACCCTGGAACTGGGCCGTTCCATTGCCGCGGAATGCGGCTATTATCTGACGGCGGCGGCGGACTGCAAGACCAACAAAGGCCAGCATTATGTGATTCTGGACGGCGGACTGCACCAGATGAACTATTACGGCCAGAGCATGGCCATGCGGGTTCCCACCGTGTACCGGTTGCGGGAACGGGATGGAGAAGAAACCCTCTGGAACCTGTGCGGTTCCCTGTGCACCGTCAATGACATTCTGGTGAAGCAGCTGCCGGTGAAAAATTTACAGCCGGGCGATGTGTTCGTATTTGAAAAAACAGGCGCGTATTCCGTAACGGAGGGCATGGCACTGTTCCTGAGCCGTGACCTGCCCGCCGTGATTTCCTGGTCGGAAAAAGACGGATTCCGTCTGCTGCGGGAGCGGCAATCGGTCAGCTCCCTGAACACCCCCAGCTTTTGTTGAAAAAGGATTCTCATAGAAACCAGGAAGCGCAGGTGTGCTGACCTGCTTTTGGAAACGGTCCCTGTGCTTCCCCCCAATTTTCCCCTTTTCGGAAATTTTCAGGAACAGACGGCCCATGCCGCCGGTTCCGGATGTTTCATACAAACAACCAAGCTACCCAAAATTATGAAAGAAGGAATTTATTATGGAAAAACTGTTGGAAATCTTGAGAGAAATTCAGCCCGACGCCGATTATGAGACCTGCACCACGCTGGTGACGGACAACTATCTGGACTCTCTGGCCATCCTGTCTCTGGTGGCAGAACTGGAAGAGGAATTCGACATTGAAATCCCCACCGTGGAGATTGTTCCTGCAAACTTCAACTCCGCAAAGAGCATGTGGGAGATGATCCAGCGTCTGGAGGAGGAATAAATGACTTATCAGGAACCCCTGTTCCTGCTGGTTTTTCTGCCGGTGGTCATGCTGGTGTATCAGCTGGTACCCCAAAAGCACCGGTGGAAAGTCCTCCTTGCGGGAAGCTATGTCTTTTTCTGGAGTATCAGCGGGAACCTGTTGGTGTTCCTGCTGCTGTCCACTTTTTCCATCCATCACTTCGGCCTGTGGCTGGATGCCGTGCGAAACGATGAGGACGCCCGAATCAAAGCCGCGGAAAAGCCCGACCGCAAAGCCCTGCGGGAAGTGAAAAAACACCGGATGCGCCGGGTGCTGGCGCTGGGCATTGTGCTCCATGTGGGTCTGCTGCTGTGCCTGAAATATCTGAACTTTTTCGGCACCAATGTGAACCTGCTGTTCAAAGCCCTGGGCTGGCCGGAGATGGTCCCCACCTTCCACTGGCTGCTGCCCATCGGTATTTCCTTCTATACCATGCAGGCAGTGTCCTATCTGGTGGATGTATACCGGGGAACCGTGCCCGCCGACCGGAATCTGGGACGGCTGGCCCTGTATATGGGTTTCTTCCCTCAGCTGATGGAAGGCCCCATCTGCCGCTATTCCCAGACCGCGGAGTCCCTCTTTGAGGGCAAGCCCATTCTGTACGCCAACCTGACCAGCGGCGCACAGCGGATGCTCTATGGCGCGTTTAAGAAAATCGTCATTGCCGACCGGCTGAATCTGGGCGTCAATACCATTTTCGACAAATACCCCATGCACGGCGGCGGCGTGATTTTTCTGGGTATGCTCGCCTACACCTGTCAGCTGTACATGGACTTTTCCGGTATCATGGATATGGTCATGGGTATGGGCGAAATTTTCGGCATCAAGCTGCCGGAAAATTTCCGCCGTCCCTTCTTCTCCAAAAGCATTTCCGAATTCTGGACCCGGTGGCACATCACCTTGGGCGCCTGGTTCCGGGATTATATCTATTACCCCCTGTCCCTTTCCGGCCCGCTGAAAAAGCTGACGGCCAAGGGCAGAAAGCACCTGGGCAACCACTTCGGCCCCCTCATGGCGGGCACCATTGCCCTGTTCTGTGTCTGGTTCTGCAACGGCCTGTGGCACGGGTCCGCGTGGAGCTATCTGTTTTTCGGCATGTACCATTTCTTCTTCATCGTACTGGCCAACATGACGGAGCCCTTTACCCGAAAAGTGCTGGATTTCCTGCATATTCCCCGGGAAAGTGCAGGATACCGGGTATTCCGGATTATCCGCACCGCCTTGCTGGTGTGTGTGGGTGAGCTGTTCTTCCGGGCCAACGGTCTGCGGGCCGGTCTGCGGATGTTCCGCACCATGGTCACGGATTTCTCCATCCCCACCAGAGAACAGCTCCAGCTGGGACTGGACCGGTATGACGTCATCATTCTGGTAGTGGCGGTGCTCATCGTCTTTGTGGTAAGCCTTTTGCAGGAACGGAATATCAAGCTGCGGGCAACCATCCGCAAAGCGCCGGTGCCGCTTCGCTGGGCAGTCTACTACGCCGCGATTCTGTCCATTGTCATTTTCGGCGCATATGGCGTAGGCTATGTGCCGGTAGAACCCATGTATGCAGGATTTTAAAAAGGAGGCTGTGTCATGAAACGCTATAAAAACTTTCTGTGCAGCCTGCTGTTCCTGGCCATCCTCATGGGACTGCTGGCTGCCGGTTCCCGGATTGTGGAACCCAAAAACAACGAAAAAGCCAGCGGTATGCGCAATGCGCAGGCCACCGGCTTTCTGACAGAACGGGAAAACTCTCTGGATTATATCCTGATCGGAGACAGCGAAACCTATTCCTCCACCACTCCCATGCAGCTGTGGCGGGATTACGGCTATACCGGTTACATCTGCGGAACGCCGGGCCAGCATATGGAGGATACCTTTGGCTATCTGAAGGCATTCTGTGAAGTACAGAAACCCAAGCTGGTCATTTTTGAGGCCAACGCCCTGTACCGTTCTTCCGGCATTCAGGACGATATTTCCCGAATCGTCACCCGTACCATTGAAAAGAATATCCCCATTTTTGAGTACCACAACCGGTGGAAGAGCTTGTCTCTTGCCGACATGGGTGCAGTCAATTATACCTGGCGGAATTATCTCAAAGGATTTGTGCCGACCTGGAAAAACAAACCCTGGACTGGCGCACCGGATTATATGAGAAAGACCGATAAATCACTCCCCATCAAGGAAATTAACCGGTTTTACTTCGACAAGATCTACAATTTCTGCAAGGAACGGGACATTCCCCTGCTGGTGATGAACGTGCCGGCGCCGGTCAACTGGAACTATCAGAAGCACAACGGCGTCAAAAAGCTGACGAAGGAGTACGATGTTCCCTATCTGGATATGAACCTCCATGTGGGCAAGCTGAAAATCAACTGGCAGACCGATTCCCGGGACGGCGGCGACCACATGAACTTCAAAGGCGCCCGGAAGGTCACGGCCTATCTGGGCAAGTATCTGGACAAGCACTATTCCCTGCCCGATCATCGGGACGACCCGGCCTATGACAGCTGGAATCAAGATCTGATCGAATATGAAAAGCTGGCCCAGTAAAAGGGTTTACCAGCAAAAACAGGCTCAAAGGCCCCTCTGCTTTGAGCCTGTTTTCTTTGTAAAATCGCATTGCAGGAACTTCTCATAGACAAACGAAAAAAGCGCCCCCGGATTTTTCCGGAGGCGCTTCTGATTTGTCTGGAAAACAGCCGTCAGCCTGCGTTGACAACCAGCAGGACATAGCGGATGATGAACAGGGCAGCCAGAACGTACATCACAGGATGAACCTCTTTGAACTTGCCGCGAACCATCTTGATGAGGGTGTAGCTGATGCAGCCAAAGGCAATGCCTTCAGAAATGCTGTAGGCAAAGGGCATCATAGCGATGGTCAGAAATGCGGGGATGGCGATTTCCATATCGTTCCAGTCCACATCCTTCACGCCGCTCATCATCATCACGCCCACGATGACCAGCACCGGGGAAGTGGCTGCGCTGGGGATAAAGCCCAGGAAGGGGGAAAGGAAAATGGCGATGATAAAGCACACGGCAGCCGTCATGCTGGTAAGGCCGGTGCGGCCGCCGGCGGAAATACCGGCGCTGGACTCCACAAAGGTGGTAACAGTGGAAGTACCTATGACGGAACCGGTGGAAGTGGCGATGGCGTCTGCCAGCATGGCGCGGCCTGCGTTGGGCAGCTTGCCTTCCTTGGTCAGGAAACCGGCTTTTCCGGCGGTACCATACAGAGTGCCCACGGTGTCAAACATGTCCACCATGGTCAGGGAAATCAGAACGGAAATCAGGGAGAAGATGGCCACGCCTGCGCCCTGTTCCAGGTTCAGCAGCTCGCCGAAGCCCTCGGTGAGCTTTCCGAAAGTGGGAGCAAGGGACGGGAACTCGCCCAGAGAGATGGTCTCCGGCAGGCCCATGGGCAGACCCAGTACATACTGCATGAAAGCGCCCACAATGGCGGTGAGAATAATGCTGATGAACAGGCCGCCCTTGACGTTCCATACCACCAGTACAATGGTGATAATCAGGCCGATGACAGCCAGCAGCACCACCGGGTCGGCAAAATTACCCAGAGTAACCAGCGTGCTTTCGCTGCCAACCACAATTCCGGTGTTTTTCAGGGCCACGATGGCAATAAACAGGCCGATACCGCCGCTGATGGCCTTTTTAATGGGCAGGGGAATGGCATTGACGATGGCTTCCCGGGTACCGGTAGCGGTGAGGGTGATGAACAGCACGCCGGAGATAAACACGGCGGCCAGACCTGCCTGCCAGCTGTAGCCGAACTGGCCGCAGATGGTGTAGGCGAAGAAGGCGTTCAGGCCCATGCCGGGAGCCTGTGCCAGCGGATAGTTGGACAGAAGGCCGATGAGCACGGTGCCGATGGCAGCAGAGATACAGGTGGCCAGCATAACGGCGCCGGTATCCATACCGGCATCTCCCAGAATCTGGGGGTTGATGAAGATGATGTACGCCATGGTGAAGAAGGTGGTCAAACCGGCCACAATCTCGGTGCGCACGTTGGTGTGATTCCGCTTCAGGTCGAAGAAGTCGCCCTTGGGATGGATCACATTCCGGACTTTTTTCTCCATGTTACAATACCATTCCTTTCCTTGCGTCTGTGGGACGCTGACAAATTCCGTTCGCCAAAAACGAACATCCCGGCAAGGCTCCGTCCTGCGGCGGGTCCCTGCCGGGTCTCCTGTAATCAGTATACGAGGAAGAAGCGGTTTCGGCAATAGGGCATTTTAACAATTTTTGAACGGGACTTTTCCGTTGTTTCTTCACAAAATGGAGAAACCTTTCCGGATTCCTACTTTTGTACAAATCCCCTGATTCCTCCGCTCCTGCTGAAAAGGCGCGATGCACACACCATGCACCGCGCCTTTTTTCATGATTTCAGAAAGAATTGCGTTTCAGGAATTTTTGGAACCCGCTCCGGAACCGTCTCCACCAATGGGGCCTGTTGTTTTCTCTACCTGTTCCAGATGCTGAAGCAGCACAAACTCAATGTAGTTTGTCATGGAGCGGTGCTCTTTGGTGGCCAGAATGCCGATTTTATCAAAAACCTCGTCCGAAAGACGCAGCGTAAAAACCCGTTTATTGGTTGCCATCAGGATGCCCTCCGTTCTGTTATTATCCTTATAGTAGGGCAATTCTCATATTTTTTATACAGTCTCTTGACAGCAAGGTGATATCACTTTATATTATAATTGAATAAATCAAAGTGAGTTGACTGCTATGTTAAAGAAAACTTGTTTTTTTATAGGACATAGAGATGCACCAGAAGAATTAATGCCGTTGTTACTTAAAAGCATAGAAAAACTCATTGTAAAATTTGATGTGAAATGTTTCATAGTGGGACAATACGGAAACTTCGATCGAATGGCAACTTCTGCTATACAAACTATGAAAAAACAATATCCGTTTATATCAGCAAGCCTTTTGTGTCCATATCATCCTGCTGAAAGGACGGTTATTTTGCCTGACAAATTTGATGATAGAATTTACCCATTTGGAATGGAACTAGTTCCTAAACCGCTGGCAATTCTTCGCGCAAACCAATATATGATACAGAACAGTGATTTTTTAATCGTATACTGCTGGAATTCCACCGGAAACACTTATAAATTTTTGCAACAGGCGCGAAAAAGAGCTGAAAATGGGGATTTACATATCGAAAATCTAGCACAAAGAAATCAATACTCCTAAATAGAATAAGAAATTAAAATAAAAAAGCGGAAGACTTAAACAGTCTTCCGCTTCGAAATATTAAAAAAATCTATAGTCCTAAATAAATAGTGAATAAGGGGGAATCCACTCTCATGGATTCCCCCTTGAACGGTTCCGGTTCTGTTTTGGCGCTTATGCCTTCACTTCTCCGCAGATGAAGGAACCCAGCTGTTCTACCAGAGGCTGGGCGTTGTCGCCGTAAATGTCCATGCGCACCGGCTCCTCCAGATCCAGACTGAGAATCCCCAGAATGGATTTGGCGTTGACCACAAACCGGCCGGAGCACAGGGTCACGTCGTCCTCATAGGGCGTGACGATCTCCACAAACCGCTTGACATCCTCCACCTTGTGCAGGTCTACCGCTTTGGATACCATAGACTTTCCTCCCGTTATTTCACATACTCCACCGCGACGGTCTCGCCGGCTGTTACAGCCTCATAGTGACCGGTCATGGATTTCAGCTCGTCGGAATTGGTAATCAGCAGAGGGGTATAGAGAGGATATCCCTTGCTCTTGATGAATTCCAGATCCACCTTGCACAGGGGTGTGCCCATTTTCACCTTGTCCCCTACCTTTACCAGCGGCTTAAAGCCCTCGCCCTTCAGCTCCACGGTGTTCAGGCCCACATGAATCAGCAGTTCCAGCCCGTCGGGGGTCTGGATGCCGTATGCGTGCAGGGTCTCCGCCACGTTGGTGATTTCACCGTCACAGGGCGCTGCCACCGTTCCGTCGGTGGGAAGCACGGCCACGCCGTCGCCCAGAATTTTATCGGCAAACACCGGGTCCGGCACCTTGTCAATGGGCATGCACTCACCGGTCAGGGGGGCGTACAGCCTGGGCTCTCCTGCGGCTTCTTTCTTCTTCTTTCCAAACAGGAACATGGGGGATTCCTCCTTTTCCTCAAGTAAAATTCATGATTTTATGATCAGCAGTTTTCTGCCAGCTCTGCCAGAATCTTTTCCCGGTTTTCACAGGTCAGAGAGCAGATCTTCTCACGCAGCGGCAGCACCGCAGAGGGAACCACCGACAGCTCGTCCACATCCAGCGCCAGGAAGGTCTCCGTCAGGCTCAGGTCTGCGGCCAGCTCGCCGCAGATTCCCACCCATGCGCCGAACTCGTGGGCGTTTTTCACCGTCTGGCGGATCATTTCCAGCACAGCCGGGTGATGGGCGTCATAGAAACGGCCCAGGCTCTGGTTCTGGCGGTCCACTGCCAGGGTATACTGGGTCAAATCGTTGGTGCCCACGCTGAAGAAGTCCACTTCCTTGGCCAGCTGACGGCTGACCATCACAGCGGCAGGGGTTTCGATCATAATACCCAGTTCAATCTCTTCATCAAAGGGAATGCCTTCGGTGCGCAGCTCGGCTTTGACCTGCTCCGCCAGCTTCTTAGCCTCTTTCAGCTCCCATACAGAGGTAATCATGGGGAACATGATGGCAACCTTGCCATAAGCGGAAGCCCGGTACAGAGCACGCAGCTGGGTGCGGAACACCTCGGTACGGGTCAGGCAGATACGGATAGCCCGCATACCCATAGCCGGGTTTTCCTCGTGGGGCAGATTGAAATAGCCGGCCTGCTTGTCGGCGCCGATGTCCAGCGTGCGGAAAATGACCCGCTTACCGGCCATATTCTCCACGACGCTCTTATAAGCGGCCAGCTGGTCGGACTCGCTGGGATAATCCTGTCCGGCCAGATAGATAAACTCACTGCGGAACAGGCCGATACCCTCTGCGTCGTTCATCAGGGCGGCGCCCACGTCGGAGGGGTTGCCGATGTTGGCATAGGTCAGAATCCGCTTGCCGTCCTTCGTCTCGCCGGGACGGCCTTTGAGCTGTGCCTGCAAACGCTTCTTTTCTGCCAGCTCCTGCTGTTTCTTCTCATAGTCGGTGCGGGTAGCTTCGTCGGGCTCAATGATGGCCAGACCCTTTTTGCCGTCCACCACCACCTGCTTGCCGTTCAGGTCGCCGGAAAGCTGATCGCCAAGGCCCACCACAGCGGGAATGCCCATGGTGCGGGCCAGAATGGCGGTATGGGAATTGCTGGAACCGCCGGCAGTCAGGAATGCCAGAATCTTGGTTTTGTCCAGCTGCACCGTCTCACTGGGAGCCAGATCATCAGCTGCCAGCACCACCGGGCTGTCAAACTCCATGCCGTCGGCGCTCTGTCCGCTGAGAACCTTGAGCAGCCGCTCGGAGATATCCTTGATATCCGCGGCCCGGCCCTGCATATAGGGGTCGTCCATTTCGGAGAACATCTTGGAGAAGTTTTCCGAAGTCACGGCAACGGCATATTCGCTGTTGACGGACTGGGTGGTAATAATATTGGAAATCGAGTCCAGATAGTCCTCGTCCTCCAGCATCATCTGGTGAATTTCAAATACCTGTGCACCCTGCTCGCCCACCTGGGTCAGAGCTTTTTCATACAGCTCGCCCAGCTGTTCAATGGTCTTCTGGCGGGCTTCTTCAAAGCGCTCCATCTCGGCTTCGGTGCTTTCCACGTGGCGGCGGCTGATGAGCTGCTGCTCATGACGGTAGAAGTGGATGGGGCCAAATGCGATTCCGCTGCTGGCGCCCACGCCCTGCAATTGCTTCATACTCCGTTCCCTCCTGATATTGGATTTTTGGGGATTGCATGCAAGATAAACGCTCCGGCGGAAAGATACCGCCGTTTTCATCGATTCTCCTGTACTCCTATTATAATCGGATAATTTGTTTAAATCAAGAGCATTTTTCTATAGCTTAATGCACAAACACCCGGGTTTCAAAAGGCCGGAGCGCCATGGTCAGGGGCGACTGGGTTTCCTCATAATTTCCCAGCAGCAGACGGCTGTTTTCGGGAAGAATTTCCCCGGGAAATGGAACTTCATGGCGGGCAAAGCTGCAAATCACCGTCAGGGTGGTGCCCTCATACTCCCGGCGATAGGCGAACAGGTCGGGGTGTTCTTCCAGCAGGGGAGTATAACTGCCCTCGGAAATCACGTCCCACTCTTTCCGCAGGGCGATGAGCTTCCGGTAATAGTCGAATACGGAGTCCCGGGAAGCGCGGTCGGCTTCCGCGTTGATTTCCCCGTAGTTTTTCTGGACGGACAGCCAGGGGGTTCCGGAGGAGAAACCGGCGTTTTCGGAACCGTCCCACTGCATGGGGGTGCGGGAGTTGTCCCGGGAGCGCTGGCGCAGAATTTCATAGACCTGCTCTTCGCCCACGCCCTGTTCTTTCAAAATCTCGAAATAGTTCAGGCTCTCCACGTCCTGATACTGGTGAATGTCCGTATATCCGGCGTTGGTCATGCCGATTTCCTCACCCTGATAGATGTAGGGCGTGCCCCGCATCATGTGAATGAGGGTGGCCAGCATTTTGGCGGAAACCTTCCGGTATTCCCCATCATCTCCGAACCGGGACACCACCCGGGGCTGGTCGTGGTTGCACCAGAACAGGGCATTCCAGCCGCCGCCCTGCTCCATGCCGGTCTGCCAGGTGTTCAGCACCTGTTTCAGCCCCGGCAGCGGGGAAAAACCGGCTTCCGGCAGCGCCCATTTATTCTGGTTGGGATAGTCCACCTTCAGGTGGTGGAAGCTGAAGCACATGGACAGCTCGCCCTCTTCCGGGTTGGAATAGCGCACGCAGTTGTCCAGGGTAGTGGAGGACATTTCGCCCACTGTCACCATACCGGCTTCATTCAGGCCGGCCTCCCGGCACAGCTCCTGCAAGTACTGATGGACCCGGGGGCCGTCGGTGTAAAACCGCCGTCCGTCGCCGGTGTTGTCATCCTCGAACACGTCGGGCTTGGAAATCAGGTTCACCACGTCGAACCGGAAGCCGCTGACGCCTTTTTTCATCCAGAACCGGAGCACGTCGGCCAGTTCTGCCCGGACTTCCGGATTTTCCCAGTTCAGGTCAGCCTGAGTCCGGTCGAACAGGTGCAGGTAGTATTCCCCCCACTGGGGAACGTATGCCCAGGCGTTTCCGCCGAACTTGGAGACCCAGTTGGTGGGAGCGCTGCCGTCCTCTTTGCCGGGGCGGTGAATGTAGTAGTCCCGGTAACGGGGATCCCCGGCCAGCGCCTTCTGGAACCACTCATGCTCGGTGGAGGTGTGGTTGAATACCATGTCCAGCATCAGGCCGATGCCCCGTTCCTTTGCGGCAGCAGCCAGCGCGTCAAAATCCTCCATGGTGCCATACCGGGGGTCAATGGCCCGGTAATCGGCCACGTCATAGCCGTTGTCGTTCTGGGGAGAGATGAAAAACGGGGTCAGCCAGAGATAATCCACCCCCAGCTCTTTCAGGTAATCCAGACGGCGGATCACGCCCCGAAGGTCGCCGGTGCCGCTGCCGGTGGTGTCCTGAAAGGATTTGGGATAGATCTGATAGACGACGCTTTTATGAAATTCCTTCACGGAAAAGACCTCCTTTGATGGGAAATGCGTGGGAATGGAGCCGGTTTCCCGGTTCTTTCTGATAGAAACTCCCTCAGTCTGCTTCGCAGACAGCTCCCTCACAGAGGGAGCCTGTGCCAGCGGCACATGTCAGCGCAGCAGAGAAAATTCTTGGTTCATAAACCCGGCTCAGCTCTTATTTCCGAACTTTTTCAGGCCGGTGCGGGACAGCAGGAAACAGACCGGAATGGGCACAATCAGCGCAATGAGCATGGCGATGGCGAACATGGGGATACTGCCCAGCTGCATGGAAAGGATGCCCGGCAGACCGCCGACGCCCACACCGGCAGCCATGCAGTTGAAGCTCATGGAGAACAGGCCGGCAATACCGGAGCCGATCATGGCGGAGATAAAGGGATAAAAATACTTCATGTTGATGCCGAAAATAGCGGGTTCCGTTACGCCCAGATAAGCGGAGATCACAGCGGGCACTGCAACCTGTGCGTCTTTTTCATTGCGGCGGTTCTGGAGGAAATAAGCCAGACAGGCGGAACCCTGGGCAATGTTTGCCAGTACCAGAATGGGCCACATATAGGTGCCGCCGATGCTGCCCACCAGCTGCAAATCCACTGCCAGCATGGTGTGATGCAGGCCGGTAATCACCAGCACGGGATAAATCAGGCCATACAGGCCGCCCACCAGCCAGCCCAGCGGGGACTCAAAACCGGCTTTCACCACGAAGGTGATGGCTTCACCGATTTTCCAGCCGATGGGTCCCAGCACGGCATGAGCCAGGAAAACAGTGGGAAGGACGGAGCACAGGGGAACAATAATCATCTGGATGGACTGGGGGCTGTGCTTTTTGAAGAAACGCTCCAGATAGACCAGCGTAAAGCCCACCAGAATGGCCGGGATAATCTGGGACTGATAGCCGATGCGCTCAATCTGGAACAGGCCGAAATCCCAATAGGGGATGCTCTCGGCGGTGCCCACGGAATAGGCGTTGATCAGCTGGGGCGATACCAGCGTCAGGCCGGTAACAATGCCCAGAATGGGGGTGGTGCCCATTTTCTTGGTAATGCTCCACACGATGCCCACAGGCAGCATGTGCAGCGCCGCTTCACAGATGACCCACAGAAAATCGTAAATGCCCTGACACCAGGAATACATGTCGCACAGGCTCCTGGTGCCGCCGTCAAACATCTTGATGTCGCCCAGCACGCTGCGGAAGCCCAGCAGCAGGCCGCCCACGATAATAGCGGGAATCAGCGGTGCGAAAATTTCCGCCAGATTGGTGACGGCTCTTTGCAGGGGGTTCTGGTTCTGTTTGGCAGCCGCTTTCACGTCGTCCTTGGTGGCTGCGGTTTCAAAGCCCGCAATCTCTGCCAGTTCCTTGTAATAGGTGGAAACGTCGTTGCCAATGACGATCTGGAACTGTCCTGCCTGGGTAAAGCTGCCCTTGACAGTGGGCAAAGCCTCGATTTCCTTGACCTGTGCTTTGTCCGGATCTTTCAGCACCAGCCGAAGACGGGTCATGCAGTGTGTGGCCGCGGAGATGTTTTCTTTTCCGCCCAGCAGCTCCAGCAGCCGGGGCACTTCGTTTGTGTACTTGCCCATGATGAATTCTCCCTTCTGAAATACAAATTCCCCAACTTGTTTAAACAAGTTTTTCTGGTTTCATTATAGTCTTGTTTAAACAAGTTGTCAATGAACTTTTGCCATAAAAATCGAAAAGCCGCTGTTTTTGGCTGGATGCTTAAAAAACAACGGCTTTTTTGTGAATGTTGATAAGGTTTTTTTGCTTTGTGTAAAGAGAACCTCCGGATTTCACAATATCACAGAGAGCTGTTTCCATGGCTGCGCTGGGCCTGGTCATAGAAAACAAAGTGGTCGGGACGGTGGCGGGAACGGGTGTATTCAAAGATCACTCCGTCGCTGTTATAGGTGGTATTGGACACCACGGCCACACAGTTCATGTCCCCCAGATCCAGATACCGCTCATCCAGCTGGGTGGTGCGCTCCACCGTGACCATTCGGGTGGTGCTGGAAATGGTGACACCCAGTTTTTTCTCCACATATTCATAGATGGATTCCTCGGCGATTTCCGGCGTCAGGCCGGGCACCACATCTTTCCGGAAATAGTTGTGGTCGATAATCAGCGCCATGCCGTCCAGATAGCGGACGCGCTGGATATAATAGATTTCCGTGCCCACCGCAAAGGGCGTCCGGTCGGCAATATGGCCGTCTACCAGCAGCTCGGTGAACAGCACCACCCGGGTGTGCACCTCCTGATGGTTCCGCAGGGAAGCCTCCTTGAAGGACTCGATTTTTCCCAGGGAATACTGGGACTGGGGACGGGGCTGGTAGATGACCCGCACGCCCTTTCCATGGAGAGGCTGCACATACCCCTGTGCGGTCAGATCGGCAATGGCCCGGCGCACGGTATTCCGGGAGCACTCATATTCCTCGATGAGGCGGAACTCCGAGGGGAGAAACTCCTGCACCGGATATTCCCCGGATTCGATTTTCTGCCGCAAATCCCGATAAATTCGGTCATATTTCAATTTTGCCATTTTGGGAACTCCTTTATTGTCAAATCAGGTTGTTCTTATTGATATAACAAGTATAAAAAAAGTTTCCGAAAAAGTAAATGGATAAATTCTGAACATTTTCCCACAGCCGCAAATCTCCGATTCCCGCCCAATAATTCATGTTTTTTCCATATCAGAATTATTTCAACATACAGATAGGATATAATTCATTAGATACTGTCGAATCCGCAAAAAACGGGTTTGGTTTGTTGTGCCCAAATGAAAAAACAAGTGTGTGTCATGTCATTGAATTGGAGGAGATGAACGCAGTGAAAGATTCCCAAGACCGCAAGCTGCAAACACCCGGCGGAACCCCGCGCCGTTCCAAAAAGCGCCTGGCGGTGAACATCACCGTTTCGGTTCTCAGTGTTCTGTTGATTCTGGCCGGCACGGCAGCGCTGTATGCCAACTCCCTGCTGTCCAAGTATTCCTATGTTGAAGAGGAACCCGGCGTTTCCAAAGCCCCCATCGGCAGCGTGAACACCCCAACCGAGGAACTTCCGGACCCGGAAAAGGTGGACGGTCTGTACCACGATGACATGGTCACCAATATCCTGCTGCTGGGCGTGGACGATTACACTCCCAATGACCCGGGCCGCAGCGACTCCATGCTGATGGTGTCTCTGGACCGCCGTCACGAAAAGCTGAAGCTGACCTCCTTCATGCGGGACACCTTCGTGTCCATTCCCGGTTATAACTATTACAAGCTGAACACCGGTTACTTCCTCGGCGGCGCACCCCTTCAGATCAAGACCATCGAGAAGAACTTCCAGGTGGACATTGACCGGTATATTATCATTGACTTTGAGGCCTTCCCCCACATCATCGACGCACTGGGCGGCATTACCGTCACCCTGAGCGCAGGGGAAGCCGAGGAAATGAACCGCAAGTCCGGCGAGACCGGCGCAGTGGAAGGCGTCAACAAACTGAGCGGCGCCCAGGCCCGGTATTATTCCCGAATCCGCAACTGCAAATACACGGACCCGGACACCGGCAATGTGTACTATGATGACTATGGCCGCATTCGCCGTCAGCAGCGGGTAATGGATATTCTCATTGAGAACTTTAAGGACGTGGATGCCAGCAAGATTCTGGCTCTGGCCAACGAAATCGTTCCCTATCTGGTGAGCAACATCAGCCCCGACGAAATGCTGACGCTGGCCACCGACGCTCTGACCTATATGAGCTATCCCATGGAAACCTGCCAGATGCCCAACAACGAGCTGCACTATGGCGAAACCCTGTACCCGGAATACATCAAAGGACCATACAGCGTACTGATTCCCGACACGCTGGAGGACAACGCCCTGTATCTGAACCGGTTCATTTATGAGGATTCCTTCCCGGAGCTGGCAGAATTCAAACTGCCCAGCGAAAAGGCGGACACCTCTTCTGAAACCGAATAAATTTCCGTCAAATTACAGACGGCCCGGAGAGCATTTCTCCGGGCCGTTTTTTCTTCTCCGAAAATTCACAAATTATTAAAACTGTTTCTCATAAAACAGGTTATCATAAGATATAGTTTTTAAAACCAGATGATAATTTGTCGAAAAGGAGATAGAACCATGGGACTGCTGCACAGAATTCAGATGTACGGCGACTCCATCCTGAAGGGTGTGGAGCTGGACACCGCAAACCGGTATATTGTTCCAAGAGAAAACAGCTGGCAGTTTTTAGAAGAGGAATACCCGCTGGCCATTGTCAACCGGGCAAAATTCGGCTGTACCGTGACCAAAGGGCTGGAACAGCTCCGCCGGGCCGCGGACAAAGGGCTGTCCTGTGAAGCGGTGGTGCTGGAATACGGCGGCAACGACTGCGACTATCGCTGGCCGGAAATCTCCGCCAACCCTGCGGGTCTCCATGAGCCCAACACCCCCCTGCCGGAATTTATCCGGTGCTGCCGGGAAATGATTTCCATTTTGCGGGAAAACCGGGTCATGCCCATTGTCATGAGTCTGCCGCCCATTGATGCCCAGCGGTATTTTGACTGGTTCTGCCGGGACGGGCTGGACCGTCAGGCCATTCTGGAATGGCTGGGCGGGGATGTCCAGACCATTTACCGCCATCAGGAGATGTACTCCTCGGCTCTGTGCCGGGTCGCGCTGGAAGAAAGGGTCCCACTGGTGGACGTGCGCACGCCGTTTTTACAGGCGAAAAACTGCCGGGACCTGCTGTGTGCCGACGGCATTCACCCCAACCGGGAAGGCCATCGGCTGATGGGGCAGGTGTTCGCGGACTTTGTGGCGGTTCATGCCTGAACCACTCAGGCTTCCCCCAGAATCCGCCGGGCGTTACCGTGGAAGATCAGGTCGTATTCCTCCAGGGAAAGCCCCAGAGACAGCAGCTGGTCAATCTCGGTTTTGTGGTCCCACATGGGGAAATCGTCTCCGAACACGATTCGTTCCGCGCCATAGGCCCGGATGATTTCTTTGGTGCGGACTTTCCCCAAAAAGGAAAAGGAGCTGGAGGTATCCAGCCAGCACCGCCGCTGGAGCAGGAATTCCATGGCCAGATCCCACAGGGACCAGCCGCCGAAGTGGGCGGCGATAACTTCCAGCCGGGGAAATTCGTCCAGCACATGGGCCAGCCGGCTGGGGTGGGAATAGTCATACCGGTAGTCGCCGCAGTGAATGAGAATGGGCGCTCTTCCCTGCAAAGCGTCATAGATGGGGAACATGGCCGGGTCGTCCATGTGGAACCGCTGGACGTCCGGGTGAATCTTGATGCCTTTGAGCCCCATGGACAGGCAGCGCTCCACTTCCTCCACCGGGGATTCCAGCCCGGGATGAATGGTGCCGAAGCCGATGAGCCGGCAGGGATACTCTTCACAGGTTTGCCGGATAAAATTGTTGATGCTCACCACCTGTTGGGAAGTGGTAGCAACGGACTGCACCAGAAACCGGTCCACTCCGGCCCGGCTTCCGGCTTCAAAAAGGGCCTCCACGCTGCCCACGGTCTGCATGGGAATGGTGTAGAATTCCCCCACGCTGTGAGAGGCCTTTTCCGCGATTTTATTGGGGTAAATGTGGGCGTGCATATCGATGATCTCCATGGGACATTCCTTCCTTTCTGAACTTGTAAGGGGGCATTTCCCTGTTTCCGTCTTTGAAAAAGCTGAAAGGGTTTTTCGCGGTCGTGTCCGTTGTCTGTGTGTGCGTTTCCTGTGTGGGGGCATTCTCCTGTCACAGGAGTCCTTCTATTTTCAGAGCAGCAATGCTTACCCGGCGTTTTTTATCTGCTGGGCAGCGGTCATTCTGCTGCCGGTGCTGTCTATCGGCATCACCATTGTCCTTTTCTGTCTGGACAGGGAACTGTCCGCTGAAAGCTGCGCCGTCAGCCGCCGGATCAGCGAACTGGAAACCCGTCTGGAAAAGCTGACCCGCCTTTCCCGATAATGCTCCGAGCCGTTCCCCGGCAGTTTCCCCTTTTGCGGGAAATGGGCCGGGGCTTTTTTATTTGGTCTGGGTGTCGATAAACACCGGCCGGGTTTTGGAATACAGGATTTTCTGCTTGCTGTACAGTCCGTAATAGCCTGAAAGCATATAGCTCACTGCCGCCGCCAGCAGAAACAGCAGGCTGCCCTGTCCGCCGAACAGCTCCAGACTCAGCACAAAGGATGCCAGCGGCGCATTGGTCACGCCGCAGAACACGCACACCAGTCCCAGCGCCGCAGCAAATTCCGGCGGGAGCCCCAGAAGCCCCGCTGCCGTACAGCCAAAGGTAGCACCGATGAAAAACGACGGCACAATCTCGCCGCCTTTGAATCCGGCGCCAAGGGTCAGCGCCGTCATCACCAGTTTCAGTGCGAAGGCTTCCGGTTTCGCCTGTCCGTCAATGGCCCGCTGGATCACATCCACTCCCGCGCCCTGATAGTCCCCTGTCTCCGGCAGCAAAAACAGCACCGCTACCAGTGCGCCGCCGCACAGCGCCCGCAGGTACAGGTTGGGCAGATATTTCCGATACGCCAGGGAAACCTTGTGGAACACCAGACACACGGCCATGCTCACCAGCGCACACAGCACCGCCAATCCCGTCACCTGTGCCAGCACCAGCGGGGAAAGTTCCGGCACCGCTGACGCCACCAATGAAAAGGCGGTGGGATGGTTGCCCATGGCTGCGGACACCTGTGACGCGATGACCGCCGCCAGCACACAGGGCACCAGCGCCGCATAGTACATGACCCCGACGCTGACCACTTCCATGGCAAACACCGCCGCCGTCATGGGGGTTCCAAACAGGGCGGAAAACCCGGCGCTCATGCCGCAGAGGGTGATGATGTGCATATCTTTCACATCCAGCTTCATGCCGCGCCCCAGAATCTGTCCCAGACTGCCGCCCAGCTGCAAGGCTGCGCCTTCCCGGCCGGCAGAACCGCCCAACAGATGGGTGATGACCGTGGAAACGAAAATCAGCGGCGCGGTTTTCCAGGAAACGGACGCCTCCGACCGGACGGAAAACAGCACCAGATCCGTGCCCGGGTCTGCTTCCATGCCGCTTTTTTTGTATAAGAATGCAATCACCAGACCGCCTGCCGGGAGCAGCAGATACAGCCCCTGATGTGCCGCCCGGAACACTTCTGCCCGGGCAATGGCAATGTGAAACACTGCGCCCGCTCCGCCGATGACAAAGCCGCACACCAGCGCGATGAGCAGCCAGCGCACAAAGGCGTAAAAGTCGGAAAACAGCGTCTTTTGCAGATAGGCGGCCAAAATCCCCACGCCGCCCGCTGCCTTTTCCCAAAGGGATTCCTGTTTCATGATGTTCTTCCCTCTCCTCCCACATTTTCTGTTTTTGATTGATTTCTGTATTCAGTATACGGTATTTTAAAAAATGGTTTTTTCTTTTCCGGAAAAATCCCTGCTGAATCCACGGGCTTTTCCGGTTTTGCGGAAAAACGCTCGGAGCCGTGTGACAAAAAACGCGGAAAACCGGCTTTTTCGCCTTGTCTTTCCGCCAAACCCCCACTATAATAAAGTTCCCGCGCGGCTTTTTTGTGAAAACCGCCGGGAATTTTTTCGGGTATTGCTATTTTTTTGCCCGGCATCAGGAGGGATTTTCCATGATCGAGGCTTCTCATCTTTCCAAGGGATTTGTGGTCAACCGCCGGAAAAGCGGCCTGAAACAGGCGGCGAAATCCCTGTTTCAGCGGGAACGGACCTTCATTCAGGCGCTGGACGACGTGTCCTTTACCATTCCGGACGGACAGGTGGTGGGCTATATCGGCCCAAACGGCGCGGGAAAGAGCACCACTGTGAAGATTTTGAGCGGTATTCTGACCCCCGACAGCGGAAGCTGTCTCATCAATGGCCGGACCCCCTGGAAACAGCGGCGGGAACATGTGGCGGAAATCGGCGTGGTGTTCGGCCAGCGCTCCCAGCTGTGGTGGGATGTCCCGGTGGGGGATTCCTTCGACCTGCTGCGGGATATTTACCGGGTGCCGGAAAGCCGGTACCGGAAAAACGCGGCGGAACTGACCCAGCGGTTACAGCTGGAAGCCCTGCTGCGCACCCCGGCCCGTCAGCTGTCTCTGGGACAGCGGATGCGGTGTGAAATCGCGGCTTCCCTGCTCCACGACCCGAAGGTGCTGTTTCTGGACGAACCCACCATCGGTCTGGACGCTGTTTCCAAGCTGGCGGTGCGGGACTTTATCCGGGACATCAACCGGGAACGGGGCGTCACGGTCATTCTGACCACCCACGACATGCAGGATATCGAAGCGCTGGCCCAGCGGATTCTCCTGATTGGAAAAGGCCGGCTGCTGCTGGACGGCACACTGGAGCAGCTGCGGCAGCAGTACGGACGGGGCAGCGTGACGGTCTCCTACAGCGGCGGCGAACCGGATTCCCTTTCCGGACTGGAAATCACGGAACAGGAACCGGGACGGCTCACCGTGGCCACCGACGGCACCCGGGAAGATACCGCCCGGGTAATTGCGCAGCTGACCGGCGCCCTGACTATCACCGATATTTCCGTCAAAGGCCCCGACCCGGAGGAGCTGGTGGTGTCCCTGTACCGGGAGTATCAGGTATAAGGGGGCGAAGTCGTGAAAAAATATCTGTCCTTTTTCCGAATCCGCTTTCTCAACGCCCTGCAATACCGGGCGGCCGCGCTGGCAGGCATGGTCACCCAGTTTTTCTGGGGCGGAATGCTGCTGCTTCTGTTTGCGGCCTTTTACCGAAGCGACCCGGACAGCTTCCCCATGGGGTTTTCGGAGCTGGCCTCCTACATCTGGTTACAGCAGGCGTTTCTGTCCATGCTCAATTCGTGGGCCTTTGAAAACGATATTTTCGAGGCCATTTCCACGGGAAACATCGCCTATGAGCTGTGCCGCCCCATGGGGCTTTACGGCCAGTGGTTCCTGAAAGCCTCCGCCAACCGGATGGCCCGGGCAGCTCTGCGGTGTGTGCCGGTGCTGGTATTTGCCTTTCTGCTGCCTGCTCCCTATGGGCTGACCCTGCCGCCGGACATAGGGGCCGGTCTGCTGTTTGTCCTCTCCCTGTTTCTGGCGCTGGGAGTCGTGGTGGCCTTTACCATGGTGATCTACATCATCACGTTTTACACCATCTCCCCCACCGGTGTGCGGATGGCGGCTACGTCCGCGGCGGAACTGCTCTCCGGCTCCCTGCTGCCCCTGCCCTTTTTCCCGGACGGCCTGCGGCAGGCGGCGGAGCTGCTGCCCTTTGCCTCCATGCAGAATGTGCCCCTCCGGGTATACAGCGGGGAACTTTCCGGACAGGCGGCTGCGTGGAGTGTGGGCTTACAGGTGTTCTGGCTGGCGGCTCTGGTAGGGCTGGGCCTGTGGATGATGAACCGTGCCCTACGCCGGGTAGTGGTACAGGGCGGATGAATGGTAAAATTCTTAAGATTTCTTAAGAATTCGGGAAGGAACGGGTCATAAATCCGTGTTATAATGAAGTCATCCCATATTGGGGAACGAGTGAAAAAGGAGGCGCGGATTGTGAAGGGAAACATCCTCATTGCGGAGGACGATTTTGATATTGCAGACCTGATCCGGATGTATCTGGAAAACAGCGACTATCAGGTATTTTTGGCGGAAAACGGGGAAAAAGCGCTGGAAGTGATGGAACAGACCCCCATTGATCTGGCCATTCTGGACGTGATGATGCCCCGGATGGACGGCTTTGCCCTGACCCGGAAAATCCGGGAAACCAGCGGCATTCCCCTGATTATCCTTTCCGCAAAAGGCAAGGAAGAGGACCGGGTCCGGGGACTGGAAACCGGCGCGGATGTGTATATGACAAAGCCCTTTCAGCCCGGCGCCCTGGTGGCACAGGTACAGGCCAGTCTGCGGCGGGTGGGAGCTTATTCCAGCCGGGAACCTGCGCCGGAACGCTGGCTGTCCGGCGGTGGACTGTGGGTGGATCTGGAAAACCTGACCGTTTCCAAAAACGGGGAAACACTGCCCCTGACCTCCACGGAGCTGAAGCTGCTGCTCAAACTGATGAAATCTCCGGGACGGGTCTTTACCAAAGCCCAGCTGTACAGCTGTCTCAATGGAGAGGGCCTGCGCAGCGACGACAACACCATCATGGTCCATATTTCCAACCTTCGGGAAAAAATAGAGGAGGATCCCCGCCGCCCCGCACTGATCCGGACCATCCGGGGCATTGGGTATAAATTTGATGGCAATGAAAAAAAATAAACAGCATCGCAGCCTGACTTTCACTTTTCTGCGGTGGCTGGCGTTATTTTCCATCACCGTGCTGGTGCTGCTGGCGGTCATTTACAGTATCATGACCACATGGATGGAGCGAATTCTGAGAAAACCGGTGATCGGGGATTTTCTCAACTATATGGATCAGTTGTGCGCCGAGGAATACAGCCAGATTCCCATTCAGTCCCTCAAAGACTGTGCGTTTGTGATTCTGGACGAAACCCATTCGCCCATCTACAGCAGCAGTCCAGATGTAAAAAGTCATTTTACCGATGTGGAGCTGAAATGCATTCGGGATTATAAATCCCGGCTTTTCTATACGGTTTCCAAAATGAAGGGAAATCGGAGCTCCTATCTGATTACTCAGCGGTATTATGAAAATGGAGTGGAAGTCATCGGCAAATACTGTGTTCTGGACAAGGAATACCGGATTATCAGCGGAACCCTGTTTCCCGGAGTAACCGACCTGACAGAGACCGAATTTCACTTTATTGAGGGAGAATTCAACCGGGATTCCCACACCCGGTTCAACGTGGCGAAATACGAGTTTACAACCGACGAGGGAGAAATCCGTACCGCTGTCTTTTATTCTCCACAGTACTCCATAAAAAATCAGGCTCATAAACTGAACAATTGGAACCGGATCTGGTATTTTATCATTCCCCTGTTTCCGCTGACGGTGGCTCTGTTTGGCTTTCTCATCAGCCGGGAAATGAAACGCTATCTGCGTCCGCTGAATGCCGCACTGCTGGGAACCCCCAGCGGCCAGCCGGTGGATTTACAGCAGTACCGGGGTCCCCGGGAGTTTGTGGAGATTGCCCGGACCTTTGACCGGGTGACAGAGGAACTGGAAGAGAGTCAGCGGGAAAAACAGGCGCTGGATGAACAGAAGCGCCGGATGCTGATGGATATTTCCCACGATTTGAAAACCCCCATCACAGTGATTCAGGGATATGCCCGGGCCATCTGTGACGGCATTGTTCCCCAGAAGGAAATTGTCCGGTATGCGGAACTCATCAGCCAGAAAGCGTCGGCAGTTTCCGGACTGACAGAAGCCTTTCTGGAATACAGCACCATTTCCCGCCCGGATTTCGGCGTGGACGCCCGGTGCTGTGACATCTGCGAAATCCTGAAGGAATACTTCGGCGAACGGTATGAAGAGCTGGAGGACAAGGGATTTTCCCTGACAGCAGAGCTGCCGGAAACCGCGGTTTTTTGCCGGCTGGATTTGTCCGCATTCCGCCGGATTCTGGACAATATCGTCAACAACTCCCTTCGGTACAACCCCGGGGGAACGGAAATTTTCTGCGGACTGACGGAGAAAGACGACCATGTGGAGCTGATTCTGGGAGACAAAGGCACAGGCATTCCTCCGGAAATTCAGGACACGATTTTTGACCCCTTTGTCACCGGAGACTGTTCCCGCGGGCCGGGCGGCGGCCATGGGTTGGGAATGTCCATTGTCAAGCGGCTGGTGGAAGCCCATGACGGCAGTGTGACGCTGTTGAAAGAACCGCCGGAAGGGCTGCACACGGCGTTCTGCCTGCGGTTTTCCCTGTTGAAGCCGGAAACGGAGCCTGAATCATAATACAAATCAAAAACGGAGTGCTTTTCGGTCTTGTGTTTGAAAAGCACTCCGTTATTTTTGATGACAAAAACGAAAACACCGCAGAATTTTCTGCGGTGTTTCAATCATGTTGGCGTCTTTCTATCGTCCCGGGCCGTCTCCAGCCAAGTATTGTCGACATCAACGAGCTTAACTTCTGTGTTCGGGATGGGAACAGGTGGACCCTCGTTATCATCGACACCAACTATTCAGTTGCCGTCGTTCTTGACGGCTTAGATATAATAACACATCTGAAAAGAAAATGCAAGCCTTTTTTCAAAATTTTTCGGATTTTTTTGAATCCCCTGGGTTTTAAGAGACGGGCTTGACTTTTTCCGGAAATTTCCGTACAATAACAGAGATACGGTATGGTTTTTCAGGCAGCTGTTTTCCAGCAGGAAGAAGCGGGCACCGCAAGAGGGCGACCAAAGCAGAGCGCACGAAAAAGCCGAATTAACACCATAAATACAAAAACAAATGAATATCGAGGTGTAGCGCAATTGGTAGCCGCCCGGTTTGGGCTGGGCCTGCAAGCGCCGCCAGTGGCGGATTCAGCGCAGCAGGGCCAGGCGCAGCGGTCGCTGACTTCGAGCGACTATTTCGCGAAGAAGGAAGCGGGTACCGCAAGAGGGCGACCAAAGCAGAGCGCACGAAAAAGCCGAATCAACACCATAAATACAAAAACAAAAGAATATCGAGGTGTAGCGCAGTTGGTAGCGCGCCTGCTTTGGGAGCAGGATGTCGCAGGTTCGAATCCTGTCACCTCGACCAGACGAAAAGCCTCAACGCGTAAACCGCGTTTGAGGCTTTCTTTTTTATGATTTTTCCTCGATACACTGCCGCAGGCACTTCATTGACGGAATCCATACCCCCATGATACAATAAAATTGCAATTTCAACCGACTTAAGGCCTTTGATTCAGGAGGGGTCAATATGAAAAAGGCAGTCTTATCAATTGCTTTCCTGTTGCTGATTCTGATTTGCAGCGCTTGTGACCCGTCTCCTTATCAATTTGACTATCAAGACCTGAGCCATAAGACCATTTGTGTAGAACTAATTCAATATGATAATCCTGACCAGAAGACCTTTCTTTCATGGGTTCCGGACCATTCCTCTGCTCTTGCACCGTTTCAAAATTCCAATGTAACAGTTTTGGCAACATTGGAAGAGAATCAGAACGCTGACTTTTTAAAGCAGCTGTCCAAAGCAGAGATTTTGGGGCAGTATTATGTTTATGATTCTCCCAAAGGGCTTTGCATCAGAATTTCCTATTCCAATGGGAATTTTTTGATCCTCAATTGTAATCAAGAAGATGAAAGTTTTCAAGGGTATATCGGCACCTATTCTGAAAGTGGAGAGGTCATAGATTTTATCGGATCATTCAGCAGCTATGACTCCTTTCACTCTCTTATCAACGATTTTTTCGGCACAGCCATATGAATTTGACGGTCGCTTTCCTGCTACCTTGACTTTTCGCAAAAGGTCATGTACGTTTACAAATCAGTTTTACGAACTCAGCAGCTTCAATTATTGAATTTGGAGGAATCCTTATTATGATCCGCGACATCTGCAAAGACCCGCTGTTTCTCTCTCTGAAATCAGAGCCTGCCGGGCCCGGTGATCTGGACACCGCCCGGGACCTGCTGGAAACACTGGAAGCCCACCGGGAGGGCTGTGTGGGCATGGCCGCCAATATGATCGGCGTCAACAAACGCATCATTGCCTTTGACAACGAGGGCGAACTCATGGTCATGTTCAACCCGGAAATCGTGAAAAAGTCCGGCCCCTATGAGACGGAAGAGGGCTGCCTGTCCCTGTCCGGCACCCGCAAGACAAAGCGCTGGAAGTCCATTAAGGTGGCATATCAGAATGAACAGTTCCAGCCCCGGTTCAAAACCTTCACCGGCTGGACCGCCCAGATCATTCAGCATGAAATCGACCACTGTGACGGAATTCCCATTTAAGGAGGCGCCCGGATGTTTGAAAATAAAGTCGCCGTCGTGACCGGCGGCGCCAGGGGAATTGGAAAAACCATTGCCGAAGAATTCCGCAGGGCCGGCGCACAGGTGTGCGTCATTGACCTGCTGGAAAACGGCTATTACACCGGTGATCTGGCCGACCCCAAAGTTCTGGAGGACTTCGCCCGGAAAGTCATCGGGGACTTCGGCCATGTGGACTATCTCATCAACAACGCTCTGCCGCTGATGAAGGGCCTTGATACCTGCACCTATGAGGAGTTCAATTACGCCCTGCGGGTAGGGGTTTCCGCGCCCTTTTACCTGACCAAGCTGTTCACGCCCTATTTTGCTCCCGGAGCGGCCATTGTGAACATTTCCTCTTCCCGGGACCGGATGAGCCAGCCCCAGACCGAAAGCTACACCGCCGCAAAGGGCGGAATTTCCGCCCTGACCCATGGGCTGGCGGTCAGCCTTGCGGGAAAAGTGCGGGTCAATTCCGTTTCTCCCGGCTGGATTGACACCGATTTTACCGTTTATGAAGGCCCCGACGCCCAACAGCACCCTGCCGGACGGGTGGGAAATCCCTTAGACATCGCCAACATGGTGCTGTATCTCTGCTCAGACAAAGCGGGCTTTATTACCGGGGAAAACATCTGCATTGACGGCGGCATGACCCGGCAGATGATTTACCACAATGATTGCGGCTGGACGCTGCAACCGGAAGACCGGCTGTAATGCGCTCTGTCTCCTCCCCTTCTTCATCAAACAAAACTCCCCTGTTCCGCTATTTTCCAATTACTGCGGAACAGGGGATTTTTTCACTTTCTCAGGATGCGCTCCATGGCCTTTCCTCCGGCCAGCTCATCCACCAGCTTATCCAGATATCGGATTTCCCGCATGAGGGGGTCTTCGATTTCCTCTACCCGGATTCCGCACACCTTGCCGGTAATCAGGGTGCGGTTGGGGTTCATGGCAGGGGCATTGCGGAAAAAATCGCCGTAGCTGGTATCGGACTGTTCCAGCCGGGCAAGGTCCTCTGGGGTATACCCGGTGAGCCAGGCCGTTACCTGATCCACCTCTTCCCGGGTGCGGCCTTTTTTCACGGCCTTATTCACCAGCAGGGGATACAGCTTGGCAAAGGGCATCTGTGTTACATCCATTCTGGGCATCGCGATTCCTTCTTTCCCTGTGTCTCGTTTGAATCAAACTTACGATTTCGCCGTCAAAGTTATCTTACTGGTTTTCCGGCTCTGTTTCATCCCTGACATATTCCAGTAAGTCCCCCGGCTGGCAGTCCAGCAGAGAGCAAAGCTGTCCCACGTTTTCCAGAGATATCATTTTTTGACTGCGCAGAGATTGAATCACTCCTTCTGAAAGGAGTTTCTCTTTTCGCAATTTGTACGTTGAAAGCCCCTTGCTTTTCAAGGCTTCCAAAATATCCAGTTTGTAGCAAATAGCCATACAGACTCCCCTTTCCCCGAACCTGCTCACAAGCAGCTTTTTCACGATCTTTATTATACCAATAAACAACACTTAAATAAATGCTATAACAGAAAGAAGATGCACAAAAGATAGCCCGAAAAAAGAAGAACCGCAGCAAGAACGTGCTCCTGGAAAAAGTCGTCCTTGCCACGGAAATCTTAAAAATGGTCCATACCCTGATTGAGATGATCAAGGCGCTGGCCATGTAAAACGGAGAAGGGCAAAAGTCCTTCCTGTTGATAGCATAGCACTTCCTTTGCGCAAAAACAAGGGTCAGCGTATGAAAACTGGAATTTGAGCCAAAACCAGTTCTTTCTTCCCGTTCAAAAATTACAAACAGCCCGGAATTTCAAACCTGCCTGAAAACTTTTTTGTCCTGACAGCACAGATCATCCGGCATGAAATGGATGACGGAAAAATCCCATCCTCCGGCCATTTTTCCAAAAAAGGTTTCCTGCAATCTAAATAATGGTAGATATCACCTCAAATTTGGATACTTGACGGCAAAGGGCAGTTGTTGTATGGTATAAATATGAAAACGGACGGGGACGATTGTCTCCCCGCGTCCTCTTAAAATCTGTTATTATGAAAAGAGGGAAAGCCATGCTGAATGACAAGCAAATCCAGCGGATGATCCGAAAGCTGAAGCGCTTTGAAGACACCCTGGACGGACGAATTTTTGAAAAGGTCTGTGACCTGCCGGTTTCCGCTTACCAGACCAGCGAGTCTCTGTACGCCATTCCGGAGGACAGCCTGTTTACCCCCATCCAGCCCGGAGATATCTGGGGCGGAGAAAGCACCTACTGCTGGTTTAAATCCAGCTATACCGTGCCCGAGGAGTATGCAGGACGGCCCCTGTTCCTGCGGCCCAGAGTCGGCGGCTATGAAGCCATGCTGTGGGTGGACGGAAAACCCTTCGGCACCTTTGCCACGAAAATCGTTGTGACCGGCCACGGCAACCACTACTGCGATATGCTGGTGAAAGAACCCAAGGCCGGACAGAAAATCAACATTGATCTGGAATTCTATTCCGGTCACTATGTGATGGGCTGTATGCCCCTGGAAGAAGCGGACCACAGCGACTTCCGCTTCCCCTTCAGCTCCATGGAAATCTGCGTCAAGAACGACAAGATCGCCGATTTCTATTTCAACCTCCGCACCCTCACCGAGCTGGTGGAAGTGCTGGATGAAACCAGCTACCGCAAGGCAGAGCTCATCAACGTGATGCTGGCTCTCCATGAAGTGCTGTACTATGATCCCGAGTGCGTCAGCAGTGAGGAATTCTATGCGGCACTGGAAAAGGGTCAGGAGATCATGGCGCCCGCCCTGGCACGCCACAACAGCTCCACCGCTCCTTCCGTAGGCGTCATCGGCCACTCCCATATGGACACCGCCTGGCTGTGGCATGTGGGCGAAACCATCAAGAAGTGCGCCCGCACCTATTCCAACCAGCTGAACCTGATGGAGCAGTATCCCGAGTACACCTTTGTGCAGAGCTCCGCTTTCCACGGCGAAGTAATCCGCCGCCACTATCCCGAGCTGTTCCGGCGGATTCAGGAAAAGGTGGCAGAGGGCCGCTATGAGCCCAACGGCGGCGTTTGGGTGGAATGCGACTGCAACATCACCTCCGGCGAATCCATGGTGCGCCAGTTCCTGTGGGGCCAGCGGTTCACCCGGAAATACTTCGGCTTTACCTCCGACGCCTTCTGGCTGCCGGATACCTTCGGTTACTCCGCCGCTATTCCCCAGATCATGCAGGGCTGCGGCGTGAAATACTTCCTGACCACCAAGATGGCCTGGAACGACACCAACCAATTCCCCTATGACACCTTCTACTGGAAGGGCCTGGACGGCACCAGCGTGTTCTCTCACCTGAACAAAACTCACGTCTGGCCGGCTCCCAAGGACTTCTATCAGTATGTATACGGCACCCAGAGCCCCGACGCCATCCGTCAGAAGTATGTGGCGGACCGGAAGCTGATTTCCTATGGCTTCGGTGACGGCGGCGGCGGACCCCAGTATGAAATGGTGGAAATGGCACGGCGCTGCAAGGATCTGGAGGGCTGCCCCAAGACCGAGCACACCACCGTCAGCCGCTTCATGCAGGAGCTGGAAGCCAACGTCCACAACCCGGACACCTTCAGTGGCGAGCTGTATCTGGAGCTGCACCGCGGCACCCTGACCAACCAGCACAACATCAAGCGGAACAACCGTCTGGCAGAAATCGCTCTCCATGACCTGGAATTCCTCACGGTGGGCAACGCTGTGGAAGCCGGCGCAGAGGCAAACGACAGCCGGTACCGCGATCTGCAGGAAACCCTGCTGGTCAACCAGTTCCACGACATCCTCCCCGGCACCTGTATTCCCAGAGCCCACAAGGAGTCTCTGGAAGAGACAGGCGCCCTGCTGGATGCCTCTCATAAGCTGATTCAGGAAGCTGCTTTCGTTCGTGCAGAAGAAAATAAGTTCACTGTAGTGAATACCACTTCCTTTGTCCGGAAGGAAACCGTCTATCTGGACTATGTGCCCGGAATGCGGGTACAGGGCGATTATGCCCAGCAGGTCGTGGAGACCCTCAAGGGCGAGAAAAAGCTGGCTGTTGCCGGTGTGGAAGTGCCCGCCTATGGCAGCGTTGTGCTGACGCTGGAGCCCGGTGAAGTGGGCGGCGAGTCCGCTTTCTGCCGCAACGGCGCAGAGCTGACCACTCCCTTTGCAAAGGTGACCCTCAATGACCGCGGCTATCTGTCCTCCTTCTATGATACTGACGCTGGCCGTGAGCTGACCGGCGAGGGCTATCCCTTCAACACCTTCCTGGTGGCAGAAGACCTGCCCGCAGAGTGGGACAACTGGGACGTGGACGCAGACCTGGAGCTGAAGTTTAAGGATTGCGCCAAGCTGCTGTCCTCCGAAGTGGTTTCCGACGGCCCGGTAGAGCTGCGCATCCGCAATCGCTATCAGCTGACCGAAAAGTCCACCCTGACTCAGGACATGATCTTCTCCGCCGCTTCCCCCATGGTGCGGTTCGAGACGCTGATGGACTGGCAGGATGACCACCGTTTCCTGAAGACCGCTTTCGACACCAGCGTATTCAGCGACTTTGTCCGTCAGGAAATCCAGTTCGGTTACCTCAAGCGCCCCACCACCCGGAACAACTCCGTGGATAAGGCCAAGTTCGAGGTACTGAACCACAAATACACCGACCTTTCCGAGACCCGCTATGGCGTGTCCATTCTCAACGACTGCAAGTACGGCATTTCCGTGTTCGGCGGCCAGCTGCGCCTGTCCCTGCACAAGGGCGGCCTGCGTCCGGACTTCAACGGCGACAAGGGCGAGCACTACTGCGAATACGCCTTCCTGCCCCATAACTGCGGTTTCTCCGTGGACAGCGTTGCCGAGCCGGCCTATGCATTCAACTATAAGCCGCTGGTATTCGCCGGCGCAAGAGAGCTTCCTTCCCTCATCAGCAGCAGCGCTTCCAACGTGATTATCGAAACGCTGAAGCCCTGTGAGGACGGCGGCCGTGCCTTCATCGCCCGTGTCTATGAGGCAGAGGGCAGCTATACCCACACCGACCTGAAGCTGGGCTTCACCCCCACGGCTGTGGAGCTGACCAACATGCTGGAAGAGACCGAAGAGACCCTGCCCGCATCGGACAAGGTGGCTCTGAGCCTGCGTCCCTTCGAGATCAAGACGGTGAAGATCTCCTACTGAGTTCTCAGACAAACAAAGAACCCGTTCCCCTGCCCGGGGAACGGGTTTTCTGTTTGTATAGGCAACGGGCCTTCCACACTTTCCCAAACGCATCAAAAGCCCGTTTCCCTGTTACGGGAATCGGGCTTTCGACGCAGAGTAGTTTCCCGATTACAGCATGGAGTACCCATAACTGTTGACCAGTGCATCCACTTTCTCTCCCTGTTTGCACATGGGGCACTCATGGCTGGAATAGGTTTCGTAGCCGGGCACATCCTCGCTGTTGAAAATGGAGTTGACCTTCATGCCTTCCACTTCATCCACAGCGCTGAAAATAGAGGAAACACCGGCGGTGATGCCGCCATAGTACTGGATACACTCGGCGCTCTTGCGGACGGTAATACCGGTGGTGACAGAGGCCATGAGGATCAGCACATGCTTTCCCCGGACCATGGGCTGGATGTTGTCCCGGAAAATCATCTGACCGTTGGCGTCATACTCAGGGGTAATGACATAGATGGTCTGATGGGCGTTGATGGACATAAAGCCGGAACGGTTCAGCTCCTGCGCCAGATACGCGCCGATAATCTGGGTGCCGTCCAGACAGAGGATGGTGTCCACCACGGTGTTGGCGATATAATGAGGAACCAGCGCCTTTGCGGCAGCCTCGGCTTCGCTCTGGCGGGTTTTCAGGGTGGTCATATCGATATAATAATTGACGTGAGAGTGATTGGTGGCAAAGTGGCCGTGGGCAATTTTCAGCGGAACATTGCTGTTCTTGGACATGACTTTATAAATCCGGTTTTCCATAAGCTATAGCCTCCCGGCCCGTGGTCTGTCAGGGGCAGAAGAAACGGGCATTTTTTATTATTATAACCAGTTTTTTCTAAGATTTCAAGAATACTTTGTAAATTAAGAGATACTTTTTCTAAAAAAACCGAATTGCTCCCTTTACAGGCTTTTTTCCATGGCGAAGTTTGTCAGGGTGACGCCGTACCGCTCCACAGTCTGTTCCAATACCACCCGATAGCCCTGGCTCTCAAAAAAGGGCCGGGCCGTCTTGGAAGCGTGCACTTTCAGCACACAGGTGCCCAGCTCCCGGGCACGGGTTTCCATGGCTTCTGCCAATTGTGCGCCGACGCCCTGATGCTGGCACTGGGCGGCCACATACAGCCGGTCGAAATAGTCCGGCTCCTCCAGATCGGCAAAGCCCAGCAGCTGGCCGTTTTCCTCTGCAATCAGGGAATAATGGGCGCACAGCGTCTCCTGCCACCGGGTTTCATCAAGGGTTTCCGGCGCCCAGGCTTCCAGCTGTTCCGGGGTGTAGTCCTTTACACACACGGTGTGGACTGTATTCCGAAAAAGTGCCAGCACCCGGGGCAGATCCTCCGGGGTATAGGGGCGAAGTTTCATACAACCGTCTCCTTTGCGAATTCTTTTGACACCCATTATATCCCCTTTTCCCGGCTATTTCCACCTGAAAACAGGGCGTTTCCCCAAAAGAGGAAACGCCCTGCCTTTATTTTGGCAGCTTTATGACACGCCCCGCCACTTCATGCCCAGATTTCCGCTGCCCCGGGGCACCCAATCGAAAAATCCGCTGCCGGTATTGCCCACTGTCAGCCGGTCCAGCACCTCAGCGCTGGTGATAAACAGCCGGTTATTGGACAGATAGGCAATTTCCGCGCCGTTCTGCAAAAAAGACAGCTTTTCCCGGCCCAGCACCGCCGTAAAGGGGCTGTCCCGCTCCCCCAGTGTGATGCCGTCGGCGGTAAATTGAATATAGGTGTCCACCCGGTTCTGATAGTCTTCCAGCTCTCCCGCCACCTGCTGGGTCAGGTCTGCGGCCTCGGAAAACCGCAGCTCAATTTTCCGGCTGGTCTGTTCCAATTCCGTGCGGAAGGTCTCTTCCAGCTCGGCCGTCTCACTTTTTGCGGTAAAGTCCTCCGTCACCTGTGCCAGAATCCCGGATTCCTGCTCCTGCAATAAGACGGTGAACCGGCTGGACAGCTCTTCCGCCGACTGTACCAGCTCCTCATACACCCGCCGGAACTCCTGCCGGGCCTGATCGCCGTTCTGCTGGGCCAGCTCTCCGGCAGTACGGGCGTCCGTCTCCATTTGAGAAAGACGGCGGCGGGTCTCCTCACTGAAATTTTCCCCGCTGATATGGGAAAGGGCATAGCGCAGCTCTTCCGACAGCCGCAGCAGACAGGCTCTCAGCTGCCGCGGGTCCGAGACCTGTTCCAGCCCGGGAAGGGAAAAGGAAAGTCCCGTCATACCGTCAGCCTCCTTTCACCGGAAGCTCCGTCCCCGTCTCGGTGGTGCGGGTGACGGAATACAGCACCATGTCCCCCTGCCCTTCCAGCCGCAGCCGGAGAAACACGCACCGCCGGGGCACAATGGGCAACGTTACCACCCGCTTTTCCGCCGCTGTACATTCCGCAACCGGTTCCCACGGGCCGCCGTCACAGCAGAGCTTGACCGCCACCCGGCTGCCTGCTTCCAGCTGAAAACACAGCTGGAGCCCGGACAGATACTGGAACGGCCCGCCGCCCAGATCGCCGGTCTCACAGAACCACGCCATCGGGCCCTCTTTTTCGCCCAGAGCCCCCTCGTCGCCCTCATACAGGGCGGTGGAGCCGTTGACTGCATACAGGCCGTTGTCCTCCGCCACAAAATACAGCTCGCCCCCTACCCGGGCAAACCACCGCACCGCCATATTGTCCTCCCGGTGCCACAGGCCGCAGCCCTCGTCATAGACCAGCAGCACCGCCGTCCCGTCCGGCTCCCGTGCGGAAAGATAATAGCAGTCTCCCACAGTGCCCGCCCGGGCGTTTTCCAGCGTGATACTGCCCAGCGGCGCAGAAACGGATACGGGAAGACTTCCGTCATAGGCGCAAACCCCGTTCCGGCTGTGGTAATAGAGGGTTTCGTTGACAATGACCAGAGAGCCCTCGCTGCCCTTTTTCACGCCGCGCACCGGGCTGTTGGCAATCTGAAAATCAGCGGGGCGGCTGCCCCACACCTTGTGGATGCTGTCCTCTTTGAAAAACAGCACGTTTCCCAGATGGGTACAGGCCCCGGTAAAATCCCCGTCAGAGCCGATGGTGGCGGCATAGCTGTCAGTGGAAATCCCCTCAAAGCAGTTCCAGTTGGTGGGGTCTCCCAGCTTACAGGCGTAAATTTCGTGGTTTTTGGAGGAACAGCCCCAGATACGGTTTTCGCTCTCCGTGAGAAAGTCCATGTCGGGAATCTCCCGGCTGACAGTCACCGGCTCCATTTGGTCAAAGGCCGTGTCCAGAATCCCGGGAATGACGATCCAGTCGTCCCCCCGGCTCTGGATGATGGTTTTCCCGTTGAGGCTTTCCCCCGGCGCAGTGCAGCCGGAAACGGTCACGCCGTCGTACTGGCGGAACAGCTTGCCCAGATTGGCAAAGGTCAGCTTCACAAAGGTGACGGCGATTTCCACCCACATCTGGCTGGCGGAGGAATACTCCTTCAGGGTGTGGGGTGTCTGGCTGGTGTCCAGCCAGAGAGCGCCGTTTTCCGGGGAAGCAGGGGCTTCGGCGCTGGCAGTATAGCCCTCATAGGCGGTTCCGTCGGCTTGGGAGAGGGTAAAGCTCACCGAGCCCTCGGTGGTGACGGACGCGCCCAGATCACCGAATTCGCCGGTCTGGATGTTGTAATACTTTTTGTCCGGCCAGATGAGCACAAAAGCGCCCATGCCCACAAACTGCTTTTCCGTGTCGGAAACGGTTCCCACCCGGAAGCCGTTGTAAAAAAAGTCCGTCCCGTCAACCCAGCACAGCTTGTCCCGGCCAAAAAGGCCGTTGGGACGGGAAAACTGCCGGACCTTTCCCCGCTGTTTCCGGGGCCGGACCAGCGGAGCTTCCCGGGACGAAAGATTCTTCATGTCAAAAAACTGGCCGTCCCCACAGGTGCGGGTATGGCAGTAGCCCCCGAACCGGGAAAGAACCGTCCGTTCCCGGGAGACGGGGGAAATAGGGGGTAATCTCATGAAAACACCTCGTTTCGTTTTCCAGCGGGGCATTTGGGGCAGCTGTTAACCCGCCCCTACAAAACCACCGAATTCCCCTGCACCGGCAGTTGCTCCCGCCGGTACCAGGCGGCAAAAGCGGAAAACACCGCATTATACAGCTGGGCGCTGTTCTGATACCGGGTGAATTCCCCGTTGTGGAAATCAATCTGTGCCGACAGATAGGCCTCATACAGCCCCTCATAGGGAGCCGGCGCCAGCAGCACCGTCTCCCCCGGGGTTTCCTCATCATAGCCGGAAAAGGTTCCCGGCTCCACATAGTCCAGAATTTCCCGCTGCACCAGCCCGTCCGCGTCGGACAGCCAGCGGATTTTCTCGCTGCGGCTGTACTGGTTGGGTTTTGCCCGGTCACACACCGCCAGCGCTTCGTCCAGCGTCATGACAACCCCTCCCGTTACAGCGCCGCGATTTTCTGTTCATAGCGGGCCTGGGTCTGGGCCATCAGCTGCTGGGTCTTTTCATCCTGCTCCGCAGAGTGACCCAGCACCTCGGCGATATAGTCGGGCACTTCCACCTCTACGCCCCGCTGAATCAGATAGCTCTCCCCGTTGACAGCAACAAACACGTCGTCACGGTATTCGCCGTAATCCTTGAACAGCTTGATTTTCACAGTCTTTTTCTTCTCTGCCATGGAAACCCCCACCTTTCTCAGTTGGCTTCCGCCGTTGCGGAATAAGCGGAACAGGACTCAATCCGCACCATATATTCCTCCACCAGACGCTTGGCGGCGCGGGTGGCTTTCCAGCCGCAGGAGGAGCGCTGGTTCAGGGGGTCTTCGCCATAGCCCAGCTGCTTCACAATGTGCTGCAAACCGCCGCCGGTGACTTCCGTCACGCCATAGGCGCTGGCGCCCAGCACCAGCGTGGAAAACACCGCCAGCCCCTCGGGACAGCCGTCGCCCTTCCAGATTTTCGCCTCGGTGGACTTGACGAAACGCACGTTGCCGATTTTTCCGATTTCCCCGGCATAGATATTGTCCGGGCTGGCATACTTGTGGGCGTCCATCCATTCGGGGCAGCGCATCAGGTCATAGGCGGCATAGGGGTGGATAATGGCCACATAGCTGTCGTCAATAGGCGCAGCGTTCATGGCTTCCAGCGTAGCGGCTGCCCGGAAAATCAGATCCACAGTCAGGCGGGCAGTGCCGTCCAGCTCGGTGCGGGATTTCACCTCGGTTTCCTGTCCTTCAGCGGAAACCCTGGGGGCATAAATCACATTGGTGCCGCCGCTGAGCACCTCCCGGGTCAGGGTGTCCAACGTTCTGCCGGCCTGTGCGCCCAGCAGCTTGGTACACTGAACCACGTTGTTGTCAATGGCGGTCAGCTGCAGCAGGTCGGACAGCTGGATATAATCTCCGTACTGCTTCACCTCGGCGGTGACGGCGGTGACGTTCAGGCTGTTGCCGTCGGGGGTCACGCCTTCGGTCAGGGGCTCCAGCGCCTTGGCCAGAGGGCTGTACTTTCGGAATTCAATGACCTTGCCGCCGTTCTGGGGAATGGGGTATTTGTCGCCGAACTGGTCGTGTACCAGCCTCGGCTCCGCCAGATCGATGAGACGGGTCTCATAATAGGTCTTCATCTCGTCGGAAAGGTCGCCGGTGGTCTGCACCGCGAACAGCTGCAAATTCAGTTTCTGGTTCATACAATCACGCTCCTGTCATCAAAAAGTAGGTTGTCCAGGGCGTTTCTGAAAACAACGAAATGGACGAATTTTTCGCAAGCAACAGACAGATACAAGGCAAAAAACGCAGGAATCCTT
>ERZ791934.687-NODE-687-length-42515-cov-6.083585_pt1 | contig 42515 bp, 36 predicted proteins | sample MGYA00510125_ERZ791934 | MGnify/ENA primary metagenome ERZ791934 (study PRJEB30046, sample SAMN00993240) | human gut metagenome | study: EMG produced TPA metagenomics assembly of the A metagenome-wide association study of gut microbiota in type 2...
AGTATGATGAGCAGAGGCATATAGCGAGTGAGAAGGAATCGAGCAGGGAAGAGGGGATGCAGGCTGGCATAAGGAAAGGTCACCGCGAAGCGGCCATAAATTTATTTGAGAGAGGTTTGTGCATAAAAGATATCGCAGTGATTTGCAAGGAAACTTACTGTCTTATAGCAGAATGGTATGAGGAATGGAAAATTTCCAAAGGCGTTAGCCGTTAGGATCGAAGCAGAATGCTGCAGCCGCGCAGAAAATCACTTATTTCTAATTGAAAGTCAGAAATAGGTGATTTTTTGCTATAATCCTAAACCGATAGCCGGCAAAGTATTTTGTTGAGTCCTTGCGGTTCCTTATAAGGAAAAGTATTATAACCAGAAAAAATATGGAGATGCTGCTGAATTATAATGAATTGAATAAGAATAGGGTTTATGATACACTTGATTTATGCAACGGTATTCATTTTAACGCAATTGGACAAGGAGACCGAGTACGTATATGCAGATATATTTTTGATTCGGAGGATAAAATGGCAGCGAGAATTGTGATTATTTCAGGGGCGTGTGGAACAGGCAAGTCCAGCAGCTCCAGGTTGCTGGCTGAAAAATCACCGTACGATTGTGCGGTTCATATTCACAGTGACGATTTCTATCAGTACATACGTAAGGGATATATTGCCCCCTGGCTGGAGGGCAGCGGGAAACAGAATGAAGTCATGATTGAAGCGGTCGCGGCAAGTGCAGAGCGATTTTCGGCTGGCGGTTACGAGGTATTTGTTGACGGAACGATCGGACCATGGTTTCTTGAACCGTGGGAAAAAATTGCTGCGAAGGGAGTTGATGTGAGATATGTAATCCTGCGTCCCGATGAACAGGCAACGATTTTGCGTGCGACAGAGCGGGAGCAAAAGGCAGATTTCCCTTTAAGCTATGAAGTCATAAAAAATATCTGGCGTTCATTTTCTGATCTGGGGCAATATGAAGCTAATGTGGTGGATACCACGGATCAGACGGTTGAGGAGAGCATTGCGATGATTCAGGAGCGGCTGCAGGCTGGAGAGTTTCGTCTGGGAGAATAATGTTATTTTCCTTTTGAGTTCACTCATACGTATGCATAAAGGGCTATGAAAAATAGTAAAACAGTGATATAATTCTATCAAAAGAATTAAACGGCTCCTGCAAAAGTAGATAATTGAGAAGAAGCCGGGAAATAAAGCAGCAAACCAACAATAAAGAACCGAACAGACAATCAAATTAAACAGATCACATGCGTCAGTCATCATCAGTATTATTATCATTAGGAGGTCAATCACGTGACATCAAAAGAATTCGCTGAAATTATAGGGGTATCACAGTCCACCATATCGAGAGCGTTAAACAACAGCAGCCAGATTTCTGTGGAGCGGCGCGAGTTTATTCAGAAGAAAGCGGAGGAGTACGGTTTCGTTTTGAACAGTCAGGCGAGAAGCCTAAAGACAAACCGCACAGGCACGGTGGGGATCCTGTTTCCGAAGCATTTTATCGGCATGAGCTCCAATCTTGGACTTGCGCATTTATATGATCTGGTACAGGCGGAGCTGAGTAAATATGATTATGATGTGATGGTCGTCTATGATGGGGAAAAACAGAATGGCCTCTCCACCTTTGAAAGAATGATTAAGATCGGGAAAGTGGACGGATTTATCATTTTTCGAATGGAATCCAGCAAAAAAGACCTGGAACTGATAAAGAAGTATAAGGTTCCCTGTGTTTATCTGCTTCATGCAGAAAAGGCCGGCTCCTATGGCAGCTGCCTCTCAGACTGTGAATACAGCGGATATCTGATCGGAAAACTGTTCGGAAAATATAAGGAATATAAAAGCTTTTACATCAATGTAAAAACCTCCGCGGAATCGAAAACGAGACTGGCCGGATTTAGACGCGGTCTGAAAGAACGCGGCGTTGTTATGGATAAGGATGCCGTATGGCAGAGCGAGTTGTCAGTAAAATCCGCATACGAATGCATTACCAATAATCAGGAGACGATTAAAGCGAGAAAATGTGCGATCCTGGCATTCAATGATACGGTTGCCCTCGGCGTTTTAAATGCATGCAGGGATCTGGGGCTAAAAGTGCCGGAAGACGTGCAGATATCAGGCGTTGGAGGTCTGCCGATCATCGCTGAAATTGCGCCGGATCTTACCACTGTGAATGTGTTCCATGAGAGAATCGCCTCCATGGGATGCGAGATGCTTCGCTCTGCGATTGTTCATGGTGCCCAGGAGCCGATTCATACCGTGATCAGGCCGGAACTCGTACTGAGGGGAACGACTCTTCGGTAATTCTTTGTGCTATTCGCATAAAAAATCACGATAAAATGTATCAACTATGACAAAATTGAATAAAGGTGTTGACAATGACTTTACCGGGAGCTATAATTTAACCATGCAACGAACGCATACGTATGCGTAAACTCACACAAAACCCAAAGGAGAGGGAGGATTACAATGGTTAGATTCGGAAAGAAAGTATTGGCAGCAACATTATCGGCTTCTATGGTTCTGGCGATGACAGCTTGCGGTTCCGGCAGTTCAAGTAAGACCACAGAGAAGGCGGCGGAGACCACAGCCGCAGCTGAGAGTGCAAAGGAAACCACAGCAGAGGCTAAGGAAGAGACTGCGGAGGAGACTGCGGGGGCGGTCATGCCGAAAGCATCAGGCGAGAAGCTGGTGATCGGCACTCTGGCAAACTGGGTGGGACTTCCGGCATGGTATGCCTATGCGGAAGGGTATTATGAAGAGGTAGGACTTGATGTTGAAATCGTAAACTTTGGTTCTCAGGGAACCCTCGTCAATGAAGCGATGGCAGCCGATGAATGTGATATTGCCGTATCCGGTATGGCTTCTGTATATGCTCTTTCTACCGGTATGTATAAGTATATCGGGGACGGATGTCTGACGATCAGCGGTGAGACGCTTTACGGCCGTCCGGATGATGCGATCTACAAGGCCGGCGCAGATGCGAACGGTGTCTATGGCAGTGCAGATGCATTAAAAGATGCGGTTATCCTTGGGCCGATGAATACAACTGCTCAGATGAACGCCATTGCATATATGCAGTATTTCGGCATTGATGCAAATTCCTTTACTTTTACGAACCTGGATTACTCCTCTGCGCTGGCTGCATTTGAATCCGGTCAGGGCAATTTAATAGCAGTGAATCCTACTTATGCCGCTATCCTTGCAGCAGATGGTTATGTACAGGTTTCTGATTTTACACAGGTGTCGCCCCAGGATATTATTGACGCGGTCTATTGCCAGAATGAGGTGGCCGAGAAACGCCCGGAGGATGTGGAGCTTTTCCTGTACTGCTACTATAAAGCATGTCAGGATATGTTAAACAATCAGGATAACAGAGTTGCGGTAGCCTATAAATGGTATGTAGATGAGGGACTTGATTATAAAGAGCAGGATGTCATCGACGAGTGCAGTCTTAAGAGCTATTTTACTCTGGATACGGTGGACAGCGGCGACTATCTGCTGGGAAGCTTTATGAATTACGCTGCAGAATTCCTTCTTACCAATGAAAAGGTAACAGAAGATGATGTGACCAATGTGAAGGCAAGTATTGATAACAGCTTCATTACTTCCATAAAAAAGTGGGCGTCAGCTGAGTAGTCAGGCGCTAGTACAGCGTTGCATAAGTTCCAGTGAATTCTGCACTCGCTATTCACGCCAGGACCACGCCCGCGAAGCTAACCGTAGGGTCCACTACGCCGTCGCTTCGCGGACGCGCCCCTGACGCAAATATCAAGCACACAATTCACCGAAACTTACGCAATGCTGTACTAGTGGAAATAAAACTTTGAGAATCCCGGTCCTTTTATTTTGTAATATTTTTGCGATAACTAAATCTTACAGGAAGGGGACCGGGATTCCTTTGTAATATCGGCAGAGCCGATGGAGTACTGACGGGATAAAACCGCAGAAACTTGAGGAGTAATACGATTGATTTAAAATGGAGAAAGTTCAATGAAAACGAAGAAGAAAATCAGCAAATATACAATTATTTCCTGCTGCACGGTTCTGTTCGTGCTGGCAGCCTGGTATGTCTGCATTAATGTTCTGCATTTAAAACAGGAAACTGTCTTTCCAGGACCGCTCACTGTTGCCAAAACATTTGTGCAGAAAATGACTTCGAAAGTACCGGATGGGGCGACGCTTCCGACCCACCTGATGGGAAGCCTGAAAGTAGCGCTGTTCGGATACTCTCTGGGAGTGCTGTTCGGGGTTCCGATGGGGATCATGATGGCCTGGTTTAAGTGGGTAGACCGTCTTGCAAGACCGCTGTTTGACTTAATCCGGCCGGTTCCGGGCCTTGCCTGGATTCCGATGTTTATTCTACTTTTCGGTATCGGCATTTTACCAAAGGCCGCTGTTATTTTTCTCAGCACCTCGGTCGCATGCATCGTAAACAGCTACACCGGAATTAAACAGACGAAACAGGAACATCTCTGGGTTGGAGATGTCTTCGGATTTTCAAATTTGCAAAAACTATTTAAAATAGCGATTCCCACTGCACTGCCGATGATCTTTACCGGGCTGAGAGTGGCGATGGGAGCGGCCTGGATGGCTCTCGTTGCGGCTGAACTCCTTGCCTCCTCCGTAGGCCTCGGATATATGATTCAGCAGGGCAGGTACGCTTCAAAACCGGCGCTTGTATTTGTCGGTATGATCATGATCGGAATTGTCGGATTGCTATTCGATACAATTCTGCACTGGCTTGAAGTAAAAGTTGCGAAAGGAATGAATGCAGAATGAATGAAAATACAAAAGAAAAATTATTGTCAGTCATATGTGCGGTTATTTCGATTGGAGCATTTTTGCTTCTCTGGTGGTTCGTGACGCATTACACAGACTTGTCGAAGCTTTTGCCGGACCCCGTTGTGGTGCTGAAGGCGACCTTCGAGTACTGTATCGGCGTAGTGGGCAAATACAGTCTTATCATTCACATGCTGAGCAGTCTGAGGCGAGTACTGATCGGCTTCTGCCTGGGATCCCTGGCCGGTGTTATACTTGGCTTGCTGATGGGAAGATATCTCCTTGCCAGGGCAATTTTTAATCCGATTTTCAGATTTATACGTCCGATTCCTCCGATTGCCTGGATTCCGATTTCTATTATATGGTTTGGCCTTGGAGAGGAAGCGAAAATATTCCTGATTTTCTTGGCGGCATTTGCCAATACCACATTGAATGCGATGACCGGGGCCATGAATGTCGATCCCGAAGTGATTCATGCAGCCAGGATGCTTGGGGCAAAGGAACGTCAGATTTTTACCACTGTTGTAATTCCCGCATCGGTTCCGGCTATTTTTGCAGGACTCCAGGTCGGAATATCGTCTGCGTGGGCAAGTGTGGTGGCAGCCGAGATGATCAAGGCAGAGAACGGCCTGGGATGGATTATTCAGGCCGGTATGGATAACAACAATATGACCCAGATTCTGGCCGGAATCATTATGATTGGCGTTGTTGGTTTTTTGCTGGCTTATATTATGCGTAAAGCTGAAGAGGTGATGTGTCGATGGAACAAGAGCGGAAGATAAATACAGTAATAGAATGCAAAGGCGTCTGTAAGACATTTGATACGCCGGAGGGGAAACACGAAGTCGTGCGCGGGCTGAATTTTGCCGCCAGAGAAAATGAATTCCTGGTCCTTTTTGGTCCCGGCCAGTGCGGAAAAACAACCATTATCAATATGATTGCCGGCTTTGAACCGGCCACAGAGGGAAGTATAACCGCTTCCGGCAAGAAGGTTGAACGGCCGGATGTCTCCAGAGGCGTAGTATTTCAGTCCATTTCACTCTTTCCCTGGATGACAACCATGGGCAATGTCGAATATGGACCTAAAATAGCCGGAGTAAATAAGGAAGAACGGAAAAAACGGGCGCAGAAATATATCGACCTGGTAGGACTTCAGGGCTTTGAAAATTCCTATCCCGTTCAGCTCTCCGGAGGTATGAGGCAGCGTGTCGGCATCGCGAGGGCATACTGCAACGAGCCTGATGTAATGCTGATGGATGAGCCGTTTGGCGCGCTGGATGCGCAAACCAGATATTTAATGCAGGAGGAACTGCAGAGAATATGGAGCGCAGAGAAACGTACGGTTATTTTCGTAACCAATAATATTGAAGAAGCACTGTATCTTGCAGATCGAATTATTGTTCTTACCAATTGCCCTGCAACAGTAAAGAAGGAATATGTCATCGATCTTCCCAGACCCAGAAATTTGGTTTCGGAACAATTCCTGGCGCTTCGTAAGGAAATAACCGGCATCCTGGACAGATGGGAGGATTAGGTATGAGTGATCAGATAAAAGTACAGGTCAGACACCTGACGAAGAAATTTGGGGATCTGCTGGTTCTGAGCGATGTGTCTTTTGACGTAATGGATGGCGATTTACTTTGCGTTGTAGGTCCCACGGGCTGCGGAAAAACAACCTTTCTCAACAGCCTGGTAAATATTTACGATACTACCTCCGGCGAAATCCTGTTGGATGGACAGAAGGTGGATACGAAAAAGCAGAATATAGCGTATATCTTTCAGGGAAATTCAACCATGCCCTGGCTGACCGTAGAAGAAAATGTGGGCTTTGGACTGCTGTATAAGCCGCTTTCCGATGCAGAAAAGAAGGAGCGGACAGAGAAGTATCTGGAAATCGTGGGATTAACCAAATACAGAAAATACTATCCCAAACAGCTCTCTGCCAGCATGCTGCAGAGGGTGAGCATCGCCCGAGCATTCGCCACGGAGCCGGAACTGCTGCTGATGGATGAGCCGTATGGACAGCTGGATATTGAGCTTCGCTTCCGGCTGGAGGATGAGCTGGTGAAGCTGTGGCAGTTGACGAAGACGACGGTATTATTTATCACACATAATATCGAAGAGGCGGTCTACCTGGGCAATAAAATTATGATTCTGACGAACAAGCCGACAACAGTTAAAACAACATTGATCAATGAGCTTCCGCGTCCGCGTGATATTGCTGATCCGCAGTTTATTGAGCTTCGGAATAAAGTGACTGAACTTATTAAATGGTGGTAAATATGGAAAAGAAGAGAAAGAATATTGTCTGGTTCTGTACGGACCAGCAGAGGTGGGATACCATTCACAGCCTTGGCAATCCCTATATACATACGCCGAATATTGACCGGCTGGTGGAGGAAGGCGTTGCATTTACCAGGGCCTATACGCAGGCGCCGATCTGCACGCCCAGCCGCGCCTGCTTTTTAACGGGACGTTATCCCAGAACGACGAAGACGATCTTTAATGGAAATGAAAACTTCTCGAAAGATGAAAAACTGGTGACAAAGCTGCTGGCTGATGAAGGGTATACGTGCGGCCTGGCGGGCAAGCTTCATCTGACATCTGCGGAAGGCAGAGTGGAGAAGCGGTGCGATGACGGGTATTCCTATTTCCAGTACAGTCACCACCCTCATAATGACTGGAAGGATGGAGGAAATGATTATCAAAACTGGCTGAATGAAAAAGGTGTCCACTGGGAAGAAATCTACGGCGGCAAGTTTATGACTATGGCTACGTGGCCGCCGCAGGCAAATCCCGCATTTTCGGGGAAGCAGGTGGGCGTTCCCGCACAGTACCACCAGACTACATGGTGTGTGGAGAAGACGATCGATTTTATTGAGAGCAGGAGAAATACCGGAGAACCGTGGCTGATCAGCGTGAATCCCTTCGATCCCCATCCGCCCCTGGATCCGCCGCAGGAATACAAAGACCGGCTGAGCATAGAAGATATGCCGCTGCCTCTCTGGGAAGACGGTGAGATGGAGGGGAAGCCCCCCCATCAGCAGAAGGATGTGATTCAAGGTGGACAGGATGGCCAGGCGGAGCCCATAGGCTCGCTTACAGATGAAGAAAAACGGGAGCATTTCAGAGATTACTATGCGGAGATAGAGCTGATCGATGACCAGTTTGGGAGACTGCTTGAGTACCTTGACCGAACCGGGCAGCGTGAGGATACGATTGTTATTTTCATGAGTGATCACGGTGAAATGAGCGGCGATCATGGGTTGTATTGGAAGGGCGCCTATTTCTATGAGGGCCTCGTGCACGTACCCTTAATCATTTCCTGCCCGTCCGTCTTCAAACAGGGATTACGGTGCGACGCGCTGGTGGAACTCGTAGATATCGCCCCGACACTGATGGAAGCTGCCGGACTGGAAGTCCCTTATTTTATGCAGGGAAAGAGTTTTTATGGTATACTGACAGGAGAGGCGGATCCCCATCATTTCAAAGACGCAGTTTACAGTGAGTTTTATCACTGCCTGAGAGGAACTCATGAAGACATTGATGCGACTATGTATTATAATGGGAGATATAAGCTGGTAATTTACCATGGAAAAGAGTTCGGAGAGTTGTATGACCATGAGACGGATCCGAATGAATTCCATAATCTGTGGGATAAACCGGAATATGAGACGTTTAAAACAGAACTGGTGAGGAAGAGTTTCGATCATACTATACTCTGCAATATGGATAATTCCATGCACCGAGTCTATGGTTTCTGATAAAGGAGATGGAGAGATGAGTCAGAAACCGGTAAATATTGTTTGGTTTTGTACGGATCAGCAGCGCTATGATACGATTCATGCGCTGGGAAATCCATATATCCATACACCGAACATCGATCGATTGATAGAAGAAGGGGTTGCATTTACCCGGGCCTATACACAGGCGCCGGTTTGTACACCCAGCCGTTCCTGTTTTTTAACCGGAAGATATCCCCGAACAACGAAAGCATTTTATAATGGCAATGACAATTATTCAAAAGATGAAAAGCTGGTGACAAAGCTTCTGGCCGATTCCGGATACGTTTGCGGCTTATCCGGAAAGCTTCATTTGACTTCTGCACAGGGGCGGATGGAAAAGCGCACAGACGATGGCTACAGCTATGTCCAATGGAGTGAACATCCTAACGACGACTGGCCGGGCGGCGAAAATGATTATCAAAACTGGCTGAAAGAGAAAGGCCTTCGCTGGGAAGATATCTACGGGGGAAAATATGCCAGTATGGCAACGTGGCCGCCGAAACCGAATCCTCATTTTACAGGTAAAACGGTTGGCGTGCCGGCCGAGTACCATCAAACAACCTGGTGTGTCCAAAAAGCGATTGAGTTTATCGAACAGAACCGCAGCAGCGGGAAACCGTGGCTGATCAGCATGAACCCTTACGATCCGCATCCGCCCCTGGATCCGCCGCAGGCCTACAAGGACAGATTAAACATTGAGGATATGCCGCTGCCTTTATGGAAGGATGGGGAGCTGGACAGCAAACCTCCGCACCAGCAGAAGGATTATATGCAGGGCGGCCAGGATGGGCAGGCGGAACCGTACCCGACGCTGACGGAGGATGACAGGAGAGAACGTTTTCGTGATTATTATGCGGAGATAGAGCTGATTGACGATCAGTTTGGCCGTCTGATGAATTACCTGGAGGAGACGGGGCAAAGGGAGCAGACGCTCGTGATTTTTATGAGTGATCACGGCGAGATGAATGGGGACCATGGCCTTTATTGGAAAGGCGCCTATTTCTATGAGGCGCTGGTTCATATTCCGCTTATTATGTCGTGTCCGTCCCTGTTTAAAAGCGGCTTAAAAAGTGATGCGCTGGTTGAACTTGTGGATCTGGCTCCGACCCTGATGGAGCTTACCGGACAGGAGGTTCCTTATTATATGCAGGGGAAGAGTCTTCTTCCTATTCTGACCGGACAGGCGGAACCCCATCATCATAAAGATTCGGTTTATTCAGAATTCTATCACTGTCTCCTGGGATCGCATGATAATATTTATGCGACCATGTATTATGACGGCAGATATAAGATTGTAAATTACCATGGAATGGAGTATGGAGAACTTTACGACCATGAAACGGATCCGGAGGAGTTCTGCAATCTGTGGGATAAGCCGGAGTACGCCTTGAAAAAAGCTGAGTTGATCAAAAAGAATTTTGACAGTGCCGTTATGAAAAATATGGACCGGTCTATGCATATGATTAATGAATACTGACAGGATATGCAGACCAGAGGAGATGCTGATGAAACTTACTTTAGAAGGAATAAAGGACAAACAACTATGGAGTCAGGCAGGAATCGAACTGCCATCCTATGATTTGGAAGAACTGGCACAGCGGACAAAAGAAGCGCCAGTCTGGGTTCATTTTGGTATTGGGAATATTTTTCGTATTTTTATTGGCAGCATTGCGGATCGTCTGATCACAGACGGATTGATGGACCGCGGGATTGTCTGTGTGGAGACATTTGACTATGAAACCATCGACCGGATCTATAAGCCCTACGACAATCTTTCCCTGTCGGTGATCTTAAATAACGACGGAACGACAGAAAAAAGGGTATTCGGCTGTTTCACGGAAGCACGGAAGGGGCTGCCTGACGGGACGGAAGACAGACAGCGCTTAAGAGAGATCTTTGCCAATCCGAGTCTGCAGATGGTTTCCTTTACGATCACGGAAAAGGGATATGCGCTGCGCGGTGCGGACGGACAGTATTACCGCTTTATTCTGGACGATATTGAGTATGGTCCGGACCGGGCAGCAGGGGCTGTTGCGATCATAGCCGCCATGCTCCTTGAGCGGTATCGGGCGGGGGCGAAGCCGCTGGCGCTTGTCTCCATGGATAACTGCTCCCATAATGGGGAGAAGCTTCGCAGCGCAGTGCTGGAAATCGGACAGGAATGGAAAAAGAAGGGCTTTGTCGATGAGGAATTTTTAAGCTATATCAGTGACGAGGAGAAGATTGCATTTCCATGGTCCATGATAGATAAGATCACGCCGAGGCCGAGTGAGGCGGTGAAAGCGATGCTTCAGGACGCCGGAGTGGAGGACATGGATATTGTGATCACCGATAAGCAGACGTACATAGCGCCTTTTGTAAATGCCGAAGAACCGCAGTATCTGGTGGTGGAGGACCATTTCCCCAATGGACGTCCGGCTCTCGAGAAGGCCGGGGTCTATATGACAAGCCGTGAAACCGTGAACAAGGCGGAGCGGATGAAGGTTACGGTCTGTTTAAACCCCATCCATACCGCTCTGGCGCCTTACGGGTGTATGCTGGGCTTCAAACTCTTTTCTGATCAGATGAGTGATCCGGAGCTGGTTAAGCTGGCGGAAAAGGTGGGGCTGCAGGAAGGAATGGAGTTTGTGGAGGATCCCGGTATTATTTCACCGAAAGCGTTTATTGACGAGTGCATCAATGTGCGTTTTTCCAATCCGTATCTTGGGGATACACCGCAGCGTATCGCAGTGGATACTTCGCAGATGGTTGGAATCCGCTTTGGGGAAAATATCAAGGCCTGCGTTCACAAATACGGTGATGCGAAAAAGCTGAAAGGGATTCAGCTGGCCATTGCCGGCTGGCTTCGGTATCTGCTTGCTGTCGATGACGACGGCAAACCGTTTGCGCTTTCCCCGGATCCCATGATCCTTAAGCTGCAGGGGCAGATGGCCGGAATCGCATGGGGCGATCCGGACAGCTTAAAGGATCAGCTCCGGCCGATTCTGGGAAACGCGAATATTTTCGGTATCGACCTGTATGAGGCGGGAATCGGAGACGATATTACGGAGATGGTGCGGGAAGAGATCGCGGGTAAGGGGGCGGTCAGAGAGGTGCTGAGAAAGTATCTTGTGTAAATATATGGTATCTGCGCACTGCGGCGCTGTCATGGCGGAAAACGTCATGACAGCGCCTTTTTTCGTGCAGATTTTTTACGATCGTATTACTGGCAAACCACAGGCATACAACCGGCTGAGTTTTTCCATATTGGAATAAAAAGGAATAGAATTGGATTTGATTGTCAAATATTTGGCGTGATATAAAGTAGGTGTGTATAAATACATGTACATCAAATAATTAAATTACAGGATGGAGGAAAAGTAAATGAGGGGATTTCGATTGTTATATGCAGTATCTGTGTTTGCGGTGCTGTCACTGGCGGCCTGTGGTCCAGGTAAGGAGACAGAAACGGAAGCAGGTATGGATAGCGTAAAAGCTGAATCTGCAGCTGCGCCGGAGATATTCACAATCAGCCAGAGCTTCGGTGACGGGCAGAAGGTCACAAATGTGGTGGTGGCATATCCGGACGATATTGAAGCCGGCAGTATAGAAGCAGACAGCTTTGAGGTAAAGAATCGGAACGTAACAGCAGTTCATATTAATGACAAAGCGGCGAGAACAACAGAAAATATCAATGGCAGGTATGTGGTGCTGGACTTGGAAATACAGAGCCCTCTGCTTGATGATAAGTACGCCTCTGATGGGCGTATGGTCAATGATACCGTGACAGATAATGCCGCAGTTATCCAAAGAAAGGACATCAGGTCGGTGGCTGGGACTGTTTATCCGGCTTGTGAAGAAGCGTTTACGACACCCTCCAGCAGTGGAATCATGGGGAATGATCACAAAATATATTTAACTCGTGAAAAATTTGAGGACAATCATTTCTTTACAGATCCGGAGTGGAAAACGGTTCTCCACTATAATCTCTTTAAGCCGGAGGGATATGAGGATACGGGGGAGATGTATCCACTAGTTTTATTTATGCCGGATGCAGGTTCTGTCAGTGCGGATTGGGAAAAGGTGCTGGAACAGGGCAATGGCGGGATCGTCTGGGCCGGGGAGGACTGGCAGAAGGATCATCCGTGTTTCGTTGTTACCATGATTTATGACGACAAATTCATCAATGATTACTGGGAATATTATGACAATTATGTGGAAGGGACCATGAATCTCATTCGTTCCCTGTCCGCACAGTATCCGGTTGACGGCGGCAGGATTTATACAACAGGACAGTCCATGGGCTGTATGTGTTCCCTGATTATGATGTCAAAAGATCCCGATCTGTTTGCAGGTGCCTACTGTGTAGCGGGTAAATGGAATCCGGAGAGCCTGGAAGCATTAAAGGACAGCAATATTCTGGTGCTGAATTCAGAAGATGACAGTCTGGAAACGGGCATGCTGATGGATCAGACCGCTGAGATATGGGAACGTGCGGGAGAAACCGTTGCCAGAGGATTTATAGACGGTATTGCGGGGGAGGAGACGCAGACAGAGCAGTTGGAATCTCTGCTGTCTCAGGATGCCCACCTCTATTACTGTAAGATAAAAGCGGGTACAGGCAGCATGGATGCCGATGGCAATCCTTTAAATGGAAGCCACAGAAATACCTGGCGTCTGGCTTACGATCTCCCTATGGTTAAGGAGTGGTTATTCCAGCAGTCGAAGTGAGAATGGAAAAGAAAAGTGAATTTCTGTTTAGGAAAGAAACGCAAATAAAATCGAATTGATTGAGAGGTTTTTCAATGGTATAAAAAAGAAAAGGAGACGAAAATGGAAAAGAAAAAAGGAAGGTACAGGCAATGCGAAACAATGTAAAAGAAGAAAAAAAGAAGATTATGCTGAATGAGAACATCAGAACACTGATTCCCAGAATGGCGATTCCGACTATCACGGCTCAGCTTATTACAACGGTTTATAATCTGGTAGACACGTATTTTGTAAGTACGCTCGGCACAAATGCAACGGCGGCAGTTGGGGTAAACAGCTCTTTGGAACGTATGATAACCGTAATTGGCTCTCTGATCGGCGCTGGCGCCTGCAGCTACATAGCAAGACTTCTCGGGGCGAAAGATGATGAGCATGCCAATCGTGTGCTGTCCACATCCTTTTTTACGGGGCTGGGTATGGGGGTTATGTTTCTGATAGCAGGGAAACTGATGATTGGCGATGTGGTCTATTGGCTGGGAGCGACACCTGACTGCGCGGCATACTCCATGCAGTATGCCACTTACGTACTGTATGCCGCTCCCTTTATGATAGGAAGTTTTATTCTGAATATGTGTTTACGAAGCGAAGGCAGCGCAACGTATTCGATGATCGGTATTGGAATCGGCGGGGTTATAAACTGTTTTCTGGATCCGCTGTTTATCTACACCTTTGGTCTGGGCGTTGCTGGAGCATCCATGGCGACCGCAATTTCAAAGTTTATAAGCTTTTGTATCCTCTGCTGGCCATATATACGTAAGACAAGTCTGGTTACTATATCAATTCGGAAGTTTAAAGTGGTCATGCTTGATGTGAAGGAAGTTTTGGCTATCGGCTCCAGTTCTTTCTTCCGCTCCCTGCTCACCGTGGCGGCATCGGTTGCAATCAACCGCGTGGCAGGAACCTATTCAACCGCGGCCCTGGCGGCTCTGTCTGTGGCTAACCGCGTTATGGAATTCCCGTTTGCGATTATTCTCGGCTTTGGTCAGGGCTACCAGCCGGTGGTCGGCTTCAACTGGGGGGCAAAAGCCTGGAAACGCGTAAAAGAAAGCTATACATTCAGCTGTATGCTGTCCGTTATTGGGGCGATAGTCATGGGACTGATCATATTCCCGTTTGCCGAACAGATCATCCATGTATTTAATAAACAGGCGGATTATGAAGTGCTTCAGCTGGGGCTTCTCTGTGTGAGAATCCAGTGCCTCAGCCTGGTATTCCATGCGCTCAGTTCCTTGATCAATATGTTTTATGCCGGCATTGGAGATGCAAAGTTTGCCATGGCCATGAATCTGGCGAGACAGGGCTACTGCTTCTATCCGGCGCTGTTGATTGCACCGATGATCTGGGGCATTAACGGGGTGGCATGTACACAGGCGATTGCCGATATTCTCAGCGTGCTCGTTATCGTTCCGCTGGGGCTTCATGCATTAAAGGTAATCCGGCAGAAAGAAGAGACGGAGCCGGTATTATATAGAGAAGAAGGAGGTATCACAAATGTTAATTGAGGTAGATAAAGAAATGATTGAGACAGATGACGACAGTATTGTAAAAGTCCGTCAGAAACTGTTTCCAGAGGAGGAGCAGATGCCGTTGGCAAAGTATTTTTACAAGTATCCGCTCCATATGCCGACGCCGGTTGAAATGCAGATTATCAACACAATGAATCCGATACGGGTGGAGGATGCAATCCAGCCTGAGAATTTTATGGATTTACTGAAACCCTATGGCTATGATAAAGTAGAACTTGGATACTGTATGTTTCCGGATGGATCGGGATATGTGGCCACCTATCGTGTCAGGCCGCCACATATTACGGCGGAGATGGAGCGCTGGTATCGAAACTGGAGAAATTTAAAATCCAGGAGCATGGTACCGGGACATGGAAATCTGAGATATAAGATCTGGAACTACGCAGATCATTTTGATCATTATTACGTAAACTGGCAGGATGGGTCCGATGGGATTCATACGACAGAAAGTCTGGATTTGGGAGCAGGAGAACGCATGTACGATACAATCCGGCATCAGTTTGATCTAAAGGATTTCGGTCTGACAGATGCCGGACTGCAGGAACTGAGGGAGGCGGGCTGTCAGTTGACGGGCAAAGGCTCTTATGAAACGTTTGATGAGCCGGGAACGCATCTGTGCCTCGCATACTCGCGCCCTTGCCCTCAGGGCGGAGTGGAGACGAGAAGCCGTGAGTGGATTGGATGGAGACCGGTAAATGGAACACTCGTCCGCGATCCCAGTACAAAGTGTGATGAGGCATATTTGCGTAAGGTTGTGATACATACGCTGATTGAATGGGAGCACTTATATACATTTCTGCCTGAACTATATGCGGAGTACCACGACCAGCCTGCTGATGCTGATTAAAGGAGGAGAATCGTATGTTTACATTAAAAGGAAGAACCATGATAATCACCGGTGGAGCCGGTAATAACGGGATGGCAATGGTAAATGCAGCGTTGGAAAACGGCATGAATGTAGCCCTTCTGAGCGGACTGCACAGAAAGGCACAGAAGGCAATCGAGAGCAGGGTGGATCTTAAATACCGGGACCACATTATTGGTTTTGCTCAGAATCCGGCGGCCCGGCTGGAGGAAAATTTAGAAGCGGCTCCGGAGATATATACGGAAAATACCCATATGCGTGATGTGATTCGGCTGATTTATGAGCATTTTGGAAGTATTGATGTGGTAGTGAATGCAAAGGGAGGCCATATCAGGTATGATTTTGAGCATACGGATAAGACCATTTGGCGCCATTCTATGGAAGTGGTAGAGTCCGCATTTGTCAACAGTCAGCTGGCGTACCCATATCTTCTGAAGAGCAGAGCGCCTCGTATCATTAATATTACCACCTGTGACGCAAGAAACGGAGGCTACTTTCTTGACCCATCCTTTGCGGCGGCCAGGGGTGGTCTGGAGGCACTGACCTATGAGATGGCCAGGGAACTGGGGCCTAAGGGGATTACCTCAAACTGTATTCTGATCGGACATATAGAGGGAGACGTCCCAGAAGAGGATAAGCTGAGTGATGAAGTGCGGGAAGATATGCTTGTAAAAACACCGGTTGGGCGTCTGGGCGTGCCTCAGGATCTGGTGGGAGCCTTCTGCTTTTTAGCAAGTGAGGAGGCGTCCTTTATTAACGGAGCCAGAATTGATGTGAATGGCGGCATGATTGTCGGGTAGAGGAGGATTTGCAATGGAATTGATTATAAATGATGGGATGCCGTATCTGAAGGTACCTCAGCTGACAAAGGAAGAGATGGAGCTGCCTGTCTCCAGGTTTTACACGGATTACAAATTGTATCCCCCGAGTCCGCTGCTACAGCAGATACTGGACGCAGGTCCCATGCGCGTGGAGGACGCGATTCCCATAGAACACTGGCTGGATCATTTAAGGGTAACGGGATATCCGGAGGTATGCTACGGTTATACAATGATGCCGGACGGCTCAGGATTCTATATTGAATATTCTGTTTCACCGGTAAGCTGGCAGGGAAAATGGCGCAGATGGTATGGAAAATGGTATAATCAGTATTCGAAGAGTATGATAAAGAGCCAGGGGAATCTTCGCTATAAACTTTGGAATCCGCTGGACCACTGGGATCATAAGTTTGTAAACGGTGAAGACGATAAGGACGGTGTGTGGTCTGTGGAAACACTGGATTTGGGCGCTTCCGGAGATCCGGGCAAAGGCATTGCGGCTGTCTCTCACAACATAGATCTGCGTGAATACGGACTATCGGAGGAACGCTATAAAGAACTTTTAGCTGCAGACTGCCGTGCAGATGCGTGCTGGGAGGAGTTTGACGGGCCAGGTCATCATCTGGTACTGCGTTTTAGCCGCCCGTGTCCGCTTGGAGGGAGGGAGAGTATCAACTGCGAGTGGATAGGATACATGGCGAAGGACGGAAAGATCGTTCGCGATGAGGAAACGCCTGTGGACGAGAATTACCTGAAGAACGTGCTTATTCATAATACGATTGAAAGACAGCATCTGTACGATTTGCTTCCTGATTTATATGAGGCTTACAATACGCTTCCGATGGATGAAGACTAGAATTTCATGATAAGGGGACTTTTATGGAAAATGTAAAAGCGACTTTCGTGGGTATTGCGAAACGAACGCCGGGAGTGCTGTATGAACCGGACCGGAAAAATGAAAAGCAGAGAATTGCGGTCCTGGTAATGCACTCGGATGAGGATTATCTGACCTTTGTTACGGGACCAGAACTGGCCCAAAGGGGGTATACCGTTCTCTGTGCAAATGTAATGAGCAAAGAGGGCATTATATTCAGTCAGGTGGAGAAGGCACGAAGTGTTAAAGCCGCAGTCGGATATCTGCGCAGCCTGCCGCAGGTAGAAAAAATAATCCTTATGGGGCACAGCGGAGGCGGTACGCTGATGTCCGCCTATCAGGCGGTTGCGGAAAACGGCCCGCAGGTATTTCAGGGGGAGGAAAAAATTCTTCCCTATCCGGATGGCGAGGAGCTGTTAGCGGCAGACGGCATTATGCTGCTGGATTCCAACTGGGGAAATGCAGCGATGCAGCTGTTCAGCCTGGATCCGGCTGTTGAGGATGAGAACAGCGGTGTCCTGTTAAATGAGGAGCTGAACCTGTTTAACCCGGAAAATGGATTTCGCCCGGATGGGGCTGTGTACAGTCAGGAATTTATTCAAAAATACCAGAAAGCCCAAAGCTTCAGAAACTGCAGTATCGTGGATTATGCGCTGAACCGACTTCTTGAGCTGGAAAATGGCCGCGGCCATTATCGGGATGACGAGCCTTTGATTATTCCAGGGGCCGCGCAGGGATTCTTTAATAACAAGCTGTATGCCCAGGATACGAGACTCATGTCCCATACGAGCGGAGCACATCTGCTGCTGCATCCGGATGGAAGCCGTACAACGGAGATCATACGTTCCATCCGGGGACCGGAAAATCCTCGGTCGTTTACGGATTCTTTCTGGGAAGGTGCGCGTTTTCTGTCGGTAAAGACTTATCTGACCTCCTATGCGATCAGGACAGAGAAGGAATTCGGTTATGATGAGGATCATGTATGGGGAATTGAATGGGATTCCACATATAACTGCCCGCCTGGAAATATGGCCCACATAAAGGTGCCGACGCTGGTCATGGGAATGACGGCAGGCTGGGAGTATCTTGCCTCAGAAACCATATACCGTATGGCGGCCAGTGAGGACAAGACAATTGCATTTGTGGAGGGGGCTACCCATAAGTTCAGTCCGGCCAGGCACATGGAGCAGTTTGATGGCCAGTATGGGGATACTGTGAAAACACTGCATGACTTTGTAGATGAATGGCTTATGGCCGGCCGGTTCGACTGACGGGCATTTGCGTTTAACAATGAAGATAGGAAAGGAGACCGGTGCGGTCTCCTTTTGCGTTGTATGCTGTGTGATGTCTCTTAGAGATAAAACTGATATTTACTGGCTGATCTGCTCTATCAGATAGTGAAGAAAATCGACAGCCGATGGGGAAGTGAGCCGCCGGGGATACAAAAGATAGATGTAGGAGCGGATGGTTGGATAAATATCGACAATTTTGATATTTGGAACCTCCGTTGGGATGTGAAGCCGGTTTAAGACTGCAATGCCCCGGCCTGCGCCCACATAGCGTACCATGGTGGCAGTGAACTGTGACTCTGCTACGATGTGAGGGTCAAAATCCCTGGAAGCACAAAGATCCATAAACTTCTGCGTCTCATCATGGGGGACGGAAGAGTTGCTGGAATGAAGAATGAATTTCTCACCGTACAGCTGCTCCAGTGAAACGGATTCTTTGTTGGCCAATGGGTGCGTATCAGGGAATACGATGGCCAGATGATCGGTTTTATAAATCATCTTATTATAATTATCGTCATCCGCCTCATTTTCAGTAAGAAAAGCGAAATCGCACTTTTTGGACTTCAGAAGAGACATGGGATGGTAGGTTTCGAGGGTATACATATTATGCTCCGGATATTTATTCGAAAAGTCGGCAATTGTATCTACGAGGCCGTACTGCCCCAGAACAGGAGCATATGCAATGGTAAAGTGTGTTCTGTCTTTTTCTGCCAGTTCGGAGAGAGATACGAGTGCTTCCTGATGAATCTGTACCATGTGCTTGGCATATGGATAGAATGCTTTACTGAACTCATTTATTTTAACATTCCTGGTAGAACGGTCAAAAAGAGAAAGGTTTAGTTCTTCCTCAAGTTTATGTATATGTTTTGTGAGAGAAGACTGGGATACATTCATAACAGCCGCAGTCTCCTGAAAGCTGCACGTTTCCACAAGAGATACAAATTCCTGCAATACGCTGATTTCCATGATGCCCTCCTGTAAGATATTATAATTTCAAGGTCAATTCTAATATGAATTATACGATATTTATATAAAAAAATCTATTCTAAAATCAAAAGAGATGGTTTTGTTGAAAAATAGGACGAGAAAAAACCGAAATACAATTTCCAATTTGGAAATTGTGCGGAAGAAAGTCGAATTGATGCATATACGGTCATTTGTTATAATCAAATCATCAAAAATGTATTTGGAGGGTTTCATATGAAAAAGACAAGATTTACAGCGTTAGCTGTCGCGGCAGCAATGTCAGTGTCACTGTTTACCGGCTGTGGTAATACCTCAAAACCAGAACAGACGGAGACACCAGTACAAACGACATCGGCAGGATCCGATGACGTACAAAGCGGAACAGTTGTGGTGGAAGCAAACGCAATGGAAGAGTCGGCAGCATCCGTGACAGTAGCAGTAGATGATGACTCATTTACCATCGGACCATGGGGCGGTGCGAGTGCAGTGCGTGACTGGACAGAGAATGTTCTGTGGGCACATCTGGTATACAGGCCATTCATCGGAGCGATGCTGAATGACGGAGTTCAGATGGTTGCAGCAAAGTCTGTTGCCAGGGTGGATGACGCTACATACGAAGTCGAGATTTATGACAACATCACAGACAGCCAGGGCAATGGGATCACAGCAGCGGACGTTGTATACAGCTATGAAAAGCTGGCATCGCTGGGTTATGTATCTGATATTGGTACCTACTATGCAGGTTCGGAGGCAACAGGAGATTATACGCTTCGGATTAAGCTGAAGAATACGATGGATGGGGCGATTGAAAAGGTTCTGACTGCCTGTTCCATTGCAAGCCAGTCATGGTATGAAGGGGCAACCGAGGATGAAATTAACTCCGCACCGGCAACCACAGGCGCATATATGGTAGCCGATATGCAGGCGGGCTCCTCTGTAACGCTTGAGGTCAGGGAGGATTACTGGAAGACAGAGGACAGAGCAGATTCAGAACTGCAGAATGTCAATCAGATTATCCTGCGCTGTATTGCTGAGGCTTCCTCCAGAAGTATCGCACTTGAAAACCGTGAGGTTGATATGGCCGAGATTTCAGCTTCCGATGTGGGGCGTTTTGAAGGGAATGGAGAGTACAACGTAACAAAGTATAATAATGCCATGTCACAGTACCTTATTTTCAACACGAGTGAAAATTCTCCCTGTGCGGACGTAAATGTTCGAAAGGCAATTGCATATGCATTTGATTCTATGATGGTTCTTCAGGGAGGCGGCAGCAACGCGGGCACAATCAGCCATGATGTGGCCCCGAACCTGGGCCCGGATTATGTTCAGGAATGGGATAAAAAAGAGTATTTTGAAATGAACCTGGAAAAATCGGCAGAGTACCTGGCGGCGGCAGGCTATCAGCCGGGCGAGCTGGAAATCCATTTTATGTGCTCCTCACAGGCTCCTCAGGGCCCTTACCAGGTAATGCAGGCATTGCTTGAGCAGGCAGGAATTAAAATGGTAATTGATGCTTACGACCGCGCTTTAAGACAGACCTATGATACAGATCCGACCATGTGGGATATCTCGGAACTGTCCCAGTCGGTACCCGACTTTACTACCTCCTTCTGGAACATTCTGTTTAGCGAGGACAATTATGAGTACGGCACGCAGGGCTTTACGAAGGATGAGAAGCTTCAGGAGCTTTTAAGAGCAGCCAATGCAGATCGCAGTGAGGAGAACATGAATGCATTTCACGATTATGTGGTTGAGAACTGCTACATGATTGGTCTGTACACGGAGACAAGGAGCATTGTTACGACGAAAGGATTAACGGACATTTGTCTTGAAAAATTGAATCCAACGCTGAACGCCATGACATTTACCGGCGACTATGTTCCTGTTGCAAAATAGAGAACTGAGGAATAGGGAAAGGAAGCTGATTTATGTCAAAGTATGTGTTAAAACGGTTATTGATTATGATACCGACTTTGATTGCCGTCGGAATTATCATGTTTACACTGATGAATTTTGTGCCCGGTGACCCGGCCCAGCTTGCACTGGGCGCCGGAAGCCATACCCCGGCTGAGATTGAGATGAAACGGGCTGCACTTGGGCTTGACAGACCGTTTATGGTGCGCCTGGGTGAGTATCTGGAGAATATATTTTTGCATTTTGATTTCGGAAAATCATTAATTGATGGTACGGAGATTAAATGGGAGCTGATGAAACGGTTTCCGCATACATTCAAAATTGCGATTTTCAGTATCCTGCTGACTGTAGTTGTGGGCCTACCTCTTGGTATTTATACAGCGGTAAAAGCGAATTCCGTAGGCGACAAGATATCTTTGTTTGTCACCCTGCTGTTTGACTGTATGCCCAGTTTTTGGACGGCACTTTTGCTGGTGCTGCTGTTTTCTCTGAAGCTGGGCTGGCTTCCTTCTTCCGGCTGTACATCGCTGAAGTATTTTATTTTGCCGACAATCGCCAATTCACTGGGAGGACTGGCCGGATTCACCCGACAGGTGCGGGCAAGCATGCTGGAGGTAGTACGTTCCGATTACGTGACAACAGCGCGTTCCAAGGGGCTACCTGAGAGAAAAGTTATTTATGGACATGCGCTTCCTAACGCATTGATCCCGATTTTGACTGTAATCGGAATGCGGTTTGGCTCCATGCTGGGCGGAGCCACGATCATTGAAGTGATTTTTTCGATTCCCGGTATAGGCCAGTATCTGGTAAACTGTATCAATAACCGTGATTATACTGCGTCAACCGGCGGAATTGTATTTATTGCATTCGTATTTGCACTGATTATGCTGCTGACTGACCTGTTGTATGCCTTTGTGGATCCACGAATTAAGGCGCAGTATGCATCAGCAGGCAGGAAGAAGGTGAAGGAAAATGGCTGATCAATTAAAGAGGGAGCACCACGGCCACGGCAAAGCTCACGGACATGGAAAAAAAGGCCGGCGCCGCTATATTGACGAGAGTATTAAACCGGGTTCAGCGAAATATATCTGGCTGAATATCTGCCATAACAGAGGAGCGGTTGCAGGAATGGTGATGCTGGCGGCAATTATTTTGTTATCACTGCTGTCTCCGTATATCTGTAAATACGGTTATTCGGAGCTGGATATGCTTCACGCATACTCACTTCCGTCACTGGAGCATCTCTTCGGCTGCGATGAACTTGGACGGGACCTGCTGTCAAGGGTTCTGTACGGAGCAAGATATACGCTGGTCATAGGCGTCCTGTCCACCGTGTTGTCAGCAGTGCTGGGCATATTGATGGGAGCAGTTGCCGGTTACTTTGGCGGAGTTGTCGATTCCTGTCTGATGCGATTTCTTGATATATTTCAGGCATTCCCGACACTGGTGCTGGCGATGGCCTTCTGCGCAGTATTTGGCACAGGTGTGGACAAGTGTCTTCTGGCTCTGGGGATCACAGGGATACCTGGTTTTGCCCGGCTGATGCGTGCAAATATTCTTCGTATCAGAACCATGGAATATATTGAGGCGGCCACAACGATAAACTGTCCCACATGGAAGATTATCACATCCCATATTATTCCGAATGCGATCTCTCCCATTATTGTGGAGATTGCCATGAGCATTAGCCGTAACGGTCTGGCGTCGTCGTCCTTAAGCTTTCTAGGGCTTGGAGTACAGCCTCCGAAGCCGGAGTGGGGAGCCATGCTGGCAGCGTCGCGCAGCTATATTCGTGATTTCCCGCACATGGTAATCATACCTGGTATTTTTATTGTAATTACGGTACTGAGCTTCAACCTGCTTGGTGATGCACTTCGTGACGCACTGGATCCTAATTTTAAAGATTGATGAGGTGGACAGAATGAGTGAAAATAAAAAAGAAACGGAATTCTTCTCCATTCGCAACCTGACAGTGGAATACCATTTGGGAAATTCTGTAATTCATGCCGTCAATGACGTATCATTCGAATTAAAGGAAGGGGAAACTCTTGGGCTGGTAGGCGAGACGGGTGCGGGAAAAACGACAATTGCCAAATCTGTATTGAAGATTCTGCCGGAGCATTCCGTTGAGCGGATAGAGGGGGAGATTTTCTATAAAGGTCAGGACATTTTAAAGATGTCAGAAACAGAGCTTCATGAACTGCGGGGAAGCCAGATTTCCATGATTTTTCAGGATCCCATGACAGCCTTAAATCCGGTGAAGACCGTACTCGATCAGATTGCAGAGGGGTATAAGCAGCATCATGGCTGTACGAAGGGAGAGGCGAATAAGAGAGCGGTTGAGATGCTGAAAATGGTAGGAATCGGCGCAGACCGTGCGCAGGAATATCCGCATCAGTTCTCCGGAGGAATGAAGCAGCGTGTCGTCATTGCGCTGGCGCTGGCCTGCTCTCCGAAGCTGCTTCTGGCAGACGAGCCTACGACGGCCCTGGATGTCACAATTCAGGCGCAGGTACTGGACTTAATCAAAGGGTTGCGTAATGAGATGGGGACCGCCATGATGCTGATTACCCATGACCTTGGGGTTGTGGCAGAGGTATGTGATAAGGTCTGTGTCATTTATGCGGGGCGTATTGTGGAGAGCGGGAGCAAGGAGGATATCTTCGACCATCCGACGCATCCGTATACCTGCGGCCTGTTTGCGGCTCTGCCGGACCTGGAAAAGGATGTGGAGAGGCTCTCGCCTATTAATGGGCTTCCGCCGGATCCATCAACAGTCCGCAAAGGCTGCGATTTTGCAGAGAGATGTCCGTTTAAATGTCATAGCTGTGATCAGTTTGACAATGAGATGAGGGAAGTGTCTCCTGGACATTATTTTCGCTGCTGGAGAATGGAAGGATCGGGGGAGTAGAAGATGGCAGCATTAATAGAAATCAAAAATTTGAAGAAATATTTTAAAACTGCCGCCGGTATGGTTCATGCTGTGGATGACGTTACCTTCAGTATGGAAGAAGGCCGGACGGTGGGCCTGGTGGGGGAGTCAGGCTGTGGGAAGTCTACGCTTGGCAGAACCCTGATTCACTTAAATGAGAGTACAGGCGGTCAGATCCTGTATAAGGGAAATGATGTTACCCGTCTCAATAAGAAAAAGCTTCAGGAATACCGCAAGGACGTGCAGATGATTTTTCAGGACCCCTTCTCCTCCCTGGATCCAAGACAGACCGTACAGGATATCATTATGGAACCCATGAAGCTATCCGGTTCGATGAGTGAGGACGCTTTGAAAGACAGGACGAAGGAACTGATGGATACGGTAGGAATCGAGAGACGTTTAAGAATGTGCTATCCTCATGAGCTGGATGGCGGACGAAGGCAGCGGGTGGGGATTGCGAGAGCACTGGCGCTGAATCCCGGTTTTATAGTATGTGATGAACCGGTTTCAGCCCTTGACGTATCTATCCAGGCGCAGATACTGAATCTGCTGATGGATTTACAGGACCGGATGGGACTGACCTATCTTTTTATCACTCACGATATGTCGGTAGTTAAGCATATCTCCGATCAAATCTGTGTGATGTATTTAGGACAGGTGGTAGAAAAATGTGACAAAAACGAATTATTCAGCCGTCCGCTGCATCCATACACGAAAGCGCTGCTTTCTGCGATTCCAACGGTTGATATCCATGCAAAGAAGGAGCGTATTCTTTTAAAGGGTGAGATCAAATCTCCCATCAATCCGGGGCCGGGCTGCCGTTTTGCATCAAGATGTATCTACGCGGATGAAAACTGCAGGAAAGGCTGCGTTCTGCAGGAGGTAAAGCCGGGACATTTCGTGGCTTGCAGCAAAGTAAAGGAAATCAATCAATGATGAAGAGTATGCGGGAAAGTTTTGAGGAAAATTACCAGGCAGTGAGGGAACCCTTTCACAATAAGCAGGGCTTTCGAATCTGCTATGAATATATTGGACCATGGTATCAGTGGAATTTGAACCCGGAATCCTTAAGAATGGAAAAACGGAGGTTTGGGTCTATGTGTGCCGTGAGCCTGATACTTTTTCTGGCTGGCTCATTTCAGAATTCTGTTCTGAATTGCTCCAGGTATACGGAGCTGTTCGGACTGCTTTCCACAGCTGCCTTCATTTTTGAAATTATCGGAACGATTCAGTTTTGTATGACCAAAGAGAAGGTGACAAATATGACCTTTTTTGATATCCATACAAAACTGATGGCTGCGCCCCTGATTCACGGGCTCCTGCTTATGTGTATGGCCGCAGCCTGTGTGCCGGTTCTGGCCGCGCGCGGCGTATCTGCGGTCGACATAGGAGTACTGCTGTGTAATCTGGGAGCCGGAGGTGCATCGTTCGTCATCTTTGTCCGGTATTCCAGGCTGACATACAGCGTGGCAACGTGATGAAAAAAGGACGGTATCTCTAGCAAATAATACAAGTCACGTGGCTTGTGGCCATGAAACATAAGGGACAGCTTAATGGGGACAGCCATTGAGTTTGTCCCTTTTTTAATGGAGGAGAAACATTTTACAAAAAATTTCTAAAAACCTCTTGACTTAGAGTTAACTCCAGGTAGTACAGTGGTAATACAAAAAGGAAGGAGAACACGATGAAAGCAGTCATTATCTATTATTCCTACAGTGGAAATACGAAAAAAATTGCGGAAATGGTACAGCGCGAGACGGGATTTAGGGCGGCGGAGCTGAGGACCGTGGTGCCCTATTCAGAGAACTACGATGTGGTGGTGGATCAGGGGCAGGACGAAGTGAAACGGGGATTTATGCCGGAGATCCTGCCGCTGGAAGTGAATCCTGAGGAGTATGACACCGTATTTTTGGGAACGCCGGTATGGTGGTATACGTATGCCCCGGCGGTAAAGACATTTTTGGCACAGTATAAGCTGGCCGGAAAGACGATTCTGCCATTTGCCACAAACGGCGGCTGGATTGGCCATACCGCAAAGGACATAAAAGGTGCCTGCCCGGATTCTGAGATTGGGGAGATTTTAAATGTCCGTTTCGACGGCGCGCGGCTTGTAACTCCGGAAAAAAGGATTTTGGAATGGATAAAGAAAGTGTGAGAGGTACAGCAGATGAAAATAGTAATGAATCAGGTACACAGCACCAATAAAGAGACGGGTACCGTATACATGACAAAGGATATCAGCCCGGAAGGCCTGATGCGTACTTACCGGGCATTAGGCATGAAGGCAGCGGGAAAAACGGCTGTGAAGATTTCCAGCGGAGAGCCGGGAGGCCATCATTTCCTTTCATTCAAGCTGATAGAGCCACTGGTAAAAGAGGTAAACGGCACGATTGTGGAATGCAACACGGCATACGGCGGAAGAAGGGCCGATACCAAATCTCATTGCAAGGTAATGGAGGAGCATGGCTTTTCAACCATCGCTCCATATGATATTATGGATGCAGATGGTTCCATTGCTATTCCGGTGGCGGGCGGTGTTCATTTAAAAGAGGACATGGTGGGCTCGCATCTGGCAAACTATAATTTTATCGTAAATCTGGCTCATTTTAAGGGGCATGCCATGGGCGGCTTCGGCGGTGTGCTTAAAAATATGTCCATTGGTATTGCATCAGCTATGGGAAAGAGTCTGATTCACAGTGCGGGAAAGGAAACGACCGGGTTTGGAATCGACACACCTCAGGATGATTTCCTGGAGTCCATGGCGGAAGCGGCCAAGGCGGTGGCCGATTACAGGAACGGTTCCATCCTCTATATCAATGTGATGAACCATCTCTCGGTGGACTGCGACTGTGATTCCCACCCGGCTCCGCCGGAAATGAACGATATCGGAATCTTTGCTTCCTTAGACCCGGTGGCCTTAGACCAGGCCTGCGTGGACCAGGTCTATGATGCTCCCGACGGATCGGCACTCATTGAGCGAATCGAGTCACGCCACGGAATCCATACCGTGGAGCACGCGGAAGCAATCGGAGTCGGAACGAGGAACTATGTCTTGTATACACTGGATGAGTGAAACTGAAGGAGAGATAAAATGACCATAGCAGAGGTGAGCAAAAAATATGATATCACTGCGGATACACTGCGCTATTACGAGCGGATTGGTCTGATTCCGCCCGTTCCGCGGACGAAAAGCGGAATTCGTGATTATGACGACGTTTCTTGCGGATGGATTGAGCTAATGATCTGCATGAGGAAGGCAGGAGTTCAGATTGAGGCACTGATCGAGTATGTAGCCCTGTTTCATCAGGGAGACTTAACGATTGATGCCAGGAAGAATCTTCTGATTGAACAGAGGGAACAGCTGGTTGAGCGGATGAACGCCATGCAGGTCTCATTAGACCGGTTGAACGACAAGATCGACCGCTACGAAAAGGGGCTTATGGTGACGGAGAAAAGGCTGCAAAAGCTGTGAAGTTTCATTTCAATTTCATAAATAAAAAAATAAAAAAAGGCCGCAGTCCGTTGCAATTGCAACATACTGCGGCCGCTTTTTATGATAAGCTGATTACGAATTCAAGAGAAACTGATTGTAGATCTTAAAAAGCAGGAAATATAGAATGGAGGAAGTACAATATGGAGAACAAGATGTTTTGCTATCAGTGCCAGGAGACGGCGGGATGCGCCGGATGTACAAAATCAGGTGTCTGCGGAAAGGGGCCCCGTACGGCCGCTTTACAGGATATGCTGGTGTGGGTGACAAAAGGACTTTCAGAAGTGGCGGTACGCATGCGGGAGGAGAATCAGAACGTTCCGGATGGGGTAAACAGCCAGGTGGTGGAAAACCTCTTTATCACGATTACCAATGCCAATTTTGACGATGAGGCGATAATCCGGAAGATAAAGGAAACGCTGGAAATGAAAAGAGAGCTCGCAAAAAGCCTGTCAGGAACGGAACCCATGTCTCCAGCGGCTCTCTGGGATGACGCGGAGCATATGGAAGAGAAGGCGAAAAGCGTCGGTGTGTTATCCACGGAAGATGAGGATATCCGCAGTCTCCGGGAACTGATTACCTATGGTCTTAAGGGAATGGCAGCCTACTTAAAGCATGCCGCGGCTCTGGAGGCAAAGTCGGAAAACAGGAACACGGCAGACGGCAAAAGAGACACGGCGGCATTTTTAGAGAAGGCGCTGGCGGCGACTCTGAATCCGGCGCTGACCGCGGAGGAACTGACAGCGCTCGCCCTTGAGACCGGAGAGTACGGAGTGACAGCCATGGCGCTTCTCGATGAGGCAAATACCTCCTCATATGGCCATCCGGAGATTACGGAGGTCAGCATCGGGGTCAGAAAGAATCCGGGAATTCTCGTATCCGGCCATGATTTATACGATCTGGAACAGCTTCTGGAGCAGACGGACGGAACCGGCATCGATGTGTACACTCATTCAGAGATGCTTCCGGCGCACTATTATCCGGCCTTTAAGAAATACTCTCATTTTGTGGGAAATTACGGAAATGCATGGTGGAAACAGAAGGAAGAGTTTGAGGCGTTCGGCGGGCCGATTCTGCTGACAACCAACTGCCTGGTTCCGCCGAGAGACAGCTATAAGGAACGGCTCTACACGACCGGAGCGGTTGGATATCCGGGATGCAGGCATATAGAAGCGGGCGAGGATGGAAAGAAAGATTTCTCGCAGATTATCAATCAGGCAAAACAATGTCCGCCGCCGGTGGAACTGGAAACAGGCAGTATTGTCGGCGGATTCGCCCATAATCAGGTTCTTGCTCTGGCAGAGCCGATTGTAGAAGCAGTGAAAAGCGGAGCCATTAAAAAATTCGTTGTGATGGCAGGCTGCGACGGCCGGGCGCCATCGAGAAATTATTATACGGATTTTGCCAAAGCGCTTCCAAAGGACGCGGTCATTTTAACCGCCGGATGTGCGAAGTATAAGTATAACAAGCTGAATCTCGGCGACATCGGAGGAATTCCCCGTGTTTTGGATGCCGGACAGTGCAACGACAGCTACTCCCTGGCCGTGATCGCTCTGAAGTTAAAGGAAGTATTCGGCCTGGAGGATATCAACGACCTGCCAATCATCTACAACATCGCATGGTATGAGCAGAAGGCGGTTATCGTTCTGCTGGCCTTGCTTTCCCTCGGCGTGAAGAATATCCACCTGGGACCGACGCTGCCAGCCTTCTTATCGCCGAATGTGGCGAAGGTTCTGGTTCAGCAGTTCGGAATTGCAGGAATTGGTACGGTGGAAGATGATATGAAGTTGTTTTTTGAATCATAAGCATGAAAGTGAATCATACAGAGAAAAAGCCAGGGACATCAAATACCTGGCTTTTTTTCAACCTGACGTGTCAGGGCGTGTTTGAAAATGCATTCCTGCCATCTGCATGCTCTAGAACAACTGATTTCGGAATTTTCTGCGGTACACAGCCGGCGTCAGATCGGTATACGCCTTAAACTGCCGGTAAAAATGGACCTCGGTGGAGTAGCCGCACAACTCGGCAATCTGTTCCATTGGCAGGTCTGTAGTCTCAATCAAATCTTTCGCATAATCAATTCTCATCTGAATGTAATCCTTTTGAAAAGAAATCCCGAATAACTCTGTATAGAGATGCTGGAAATGGGACTTGCTGATTCCCAGCCGCTTTGAAACATCGTCGATGGACAGTGGATCCATGAGCGTGCTTTTCATGGAAATTCGTATTTCCTGCAGCTTTGGAAAGTACGGATTATAATACGCGGCTAAATCTTTCTGCTGATAGGCGATGAGAAGGTGATTCAGCAGCACGTTGACCAGACAGTCGATATTCTCCGTGCGGTACTGAGAGGTCGTGTAGGCGTTTTCCCATAAGAGCTGCCGGATGTAGACGGAAAATAACTCGGCATCATCGACTCGGAAAAATGTGTTTGTCGCTAAGATTCCCCGCAGCGGAAAAATGTCTTCTTCGGCGGCGATGTGGAGCCAGTCATCCATATATTCCCCATAGGGATTGCTGTAGGAACACGGCGTATGCGGAGCGAGGATAATCGCCTGGTTGGGCGAAAGGGTGTAATCCTGTCCGGCGATCTGAAATACGGCAGGTGTTTTCACGATCAGCAGCAGATAATTGTTGAGGCCATCCGGATGTGACATGAAAAATGAACTGGGATGGCGGGTGTTGCAGCCGCCTTTGATAATCTGGTACATTTCTTGTCCTTTACTTTCCCTGTTTGCAGAAAATGTTAGTTTTTGAGCGCAATACGCTATTAAAATCAACCTGTATATAATGTAATATGAAAACCATAAAAAGTCAATAAAGGTGGTAATTATGACAGAGAAGACGCAATACCTGCAGGAAGAGGCAGCACAAATGTTACAGAATGTGACTGTAAAAACAGCCTATATGTGTGAAAGAAATAAAAACGGGATTCCCTATACCGTAAAGGATGACGGTTTTTATAATAACCTGGATTACATGGATGAGAATCCGGATCTCGGGATCAACTGGTGGACAAACGGATTCTTCGGCGGTATTTTATGGCAGATGTATGTGAAAACCAGGGATCAAAGCTATCTGGAAATGGCAAGGGTACAGGAAAAAAAGCTGGATCAGTGCCTGGAGCTGTTTGAGGGAATACACCATGACGCCGGTTTCATGTGGCTGCTGACCGCGGTCGCCGACTACAAACTGACCGGATGGAAGGAAGCGAGGATCAGAGGGCTTCACGCGGCCACGATTCTGGCCGGCCGTTATAATGTGAATGGAAAATACATCAGGGCGTGGAACGGTCCCGGCGGAAGGGATTACGGAAGCGTCATTATAGACAGCCTGATGAATATGTCCCTGCTTCACTGGGCGTATGAAGAGACGGGGGATCCCCGATTCCGAGCGATTGCAGTCTCCCATACGGATACGATCGCAAACTATTTTGTGAGAGAAGACGGATCGGTAAAACATATTGTAAAATTCAATCCGGAGACCGGGGAGGCGGAAGGGTCCCTGGGCGGCCAGGGATACGGGCACGGTTCTGCGTGGTCGAGGGGACAGGCCTGGGCGCTGTACGGATTTACCAATGCGTACCGCCACACGAAACAGGATTCATACCTGGAGCTGGCGTGTAAGACAGCCGATTACTTTCAGAGAAATCTGCGGACGGGAGATGCAGCCCCGATTGATTTCTGCCAGCCGGCAGAGGAGCAGTACGAGGATAACAGCGCGGCCTGTATCGCGGCCAGCGGCTTTTTAGAGCTTGCCTCGTTGATGGACGGCGAGCCTGCCAGACAGCAGCAGTACGCGGACACAGCCTGGAGACTGCTCCGCAGAGTGTATGAGAAACGTTGCTGCCTGGACTGCGGCAGGGATGAGCTGGTACTGCAGTGCGCGGTATCGTACCGGGAACGGAAAGACGGCCCCCATACTTTGATCTACGCTGATTATTTTTATCTGGAAGCATTGTTGAAGCTAAGGCAGCAAGCCTTACAAATATGGTAAACCACAAGGAGGAAAATATGAAAAAGAAAATTTTAAGTGCGGCATTAGGACTGGTCATGATCCTTTCTTCGGTACTGACCGGTTGCGGGGGCAGTGGAACGAAAGAATCTCCGGAACAGCAGACTGCGGCTTCTGCGGAAAAACAGACGGATGGAACGGTACAAAACACAGAAAACAGCGGAACAGCCACCCATTTAAAGTGGGCGGTGTGGGATATCAGCCTGATTACCTACTGGAACGACCTGGCTGACGCTTATATGGAAAAGAATCCCGACGTGGAAATAGAACTTGTCGATTTTGGATCTACTGACTATTCGAATGTGCTGGCAACAGAACTCTCGGGAAGCGGCACTGATTTTGACATTGTTACCATCAAGGATACGCCCAGTTATGCGACGCTTGTGGAAAAAAATGTGTTGGACTCCCTGGACAGTTACATAGAAAAGGATGGCGTCGAGCTGGCAAAATTCAATGGCGTCACCGATCAGATCCTGGTAAATGACAGTCTGTATATGCTTCCATTCCGAAGCGATATATGGGTTATCTTCTATAATAAAGACGTTTTTGATGCAAAGGGCCTGGACTATCCGTCTAATGATATGACCTTTGAAGAGTACGATGCGTTAGCCCGTGCGATCGCAGATGATTCGTTTGGATCCGAGGTATACGGTTCCCATTACCACACATGGAATTCCGCGGTGCAGTTATTTGGAATTCTGGATGGGAAGCACAGCGTACTGGACAAAAATTACGATTTCATGATTCCCTATTATAACATGGTTCTGGCACAGGAAGACGATGGAATCTGTATGAAATATCCGGATATTAAGACGGAAGGCCTTCATTATTCCGCTGCATTTACCGGCGGTAATATAGCGATGATGAATATGGGAAGCTGGTTTGTGACCACGATGATTAATAACTTAAAATCCGGTGAGTTTGACGCCTCTTTATGCGGAAACTGGGGAATCGCTAAGTATCCTCACGCGGAAGGCATCGATGCGGGGACTACGTTGGGTGCAGTTACCGGTCTCTCTGTGGTGTCCGAATCGCAGAAAAAGGACGCGGCCTGGGATTTTATAAAATGGGTAAGCAGTGAAGAGGGCGCGCTCATCCTGGCAGCCAGCGGGAATTTCCCGGCTATCTCGAACGATGAGATAACGGCGGCGATCGCTTCCATTGACGGTTTCCCCCAGGATGAACAGAGCCGTGAAGCGCTCGGCACGGTAACCGTGTATCTGGAAGCTCCTTATGGAAAAGATTTATCCGCAATCAACCCGATCCTTGGTACTTATCATGAGATGATTATGCAGCGTGAGTGCACGGTGGAGGAAGGCATCAAAATGATGAATGAAGAAACTTCTAAAATCGAGTAATGGAGGTTTGCTATGGCAAGACAGAAAGCAGTGGAGATGTCCGCATCAGTTAAGAAACGAAACAGAAGGCGTAATTTAACCGCCTATCTGTTCATTGCACCAAATTTTGTGGGATTTGCGGTATTCACGATGATCCCCATCGTGGTTGCTGTTGGGATGTCTTTTTGCAAATGGGATGGGAGCAATCCTGCTGAATTCATCGGGCTGGATAATTTTATCAGCCTTTTCCGGGATACATTTTTTGTGAATTCCCTGTTCAATACCTTTTTATACTGCATCGGCACGGTGCCCCTGACGTTGATAGTCGCCCTGGCCCTGGCAGTACTCCTGAACCAGAAAATAAGAGGAAGGTCCGTATTCCGGGTGGTATCCTGTATCCCCTATGTCAGCTCTATAATTGCGGTGACGACTGTGTGGCGTATGATCTTTCACCCGGCGAAGGGGCCGGTCAACGCGCTCTTATATTACGCATTTCAGGTGCCGAAGGGAGATTTGCCGCAGTGGTTTACCGGACATTTAATCATTATGTCCTATATCCTGTTTTCTCTGTGGAAGTCCATGGGATATTACATGGTAATCTATCTGGCGGGACTGCAGGGAATCTCGGGGGAACTGTACGAGGCCGGCAATCTGGACGGAGCGAACAGCTGGCAGAAGTTTCGATATATTACGTGGCCCCAGCTGCGTCCGACTACATTTTTTGTTATTATCATCATGACAATTGCCTGCTTCAAAATCTACGATACAGCGGTACTGCTTGCCGGCGGCGGAAATATGTCTACCTCCTCCATGGTGCTTGTGTCCTTCATTTATCAGGAGGCATTTACCAAATGGAATATGGGCTATGCAAGCGCCGCGGCGATCATTCTGTTCCTGATTGTCCTTCTTGTGACCCTGTTCCAGTTTAAAAATGAGTCCAAGTACACCAATGACTAGCAGGAGGTCGTGCAATGAAAACAATTTCTTTCAGACGAAATGTAAATAAAGTGCTGCTCTACGCATTTCTGGCGCTCGTTGTATTGGTAACGATACTGCCGTTTATATGGATGATATCCGCGTCGATCAAATCAGACCGTGAAGTATTTCAGCTGACTCCATTTGTCCTGGTTCCGGAAAATCCGCGGTGGAGTAATTACGTAAAAATATGGACGAAGATTCCGTTTGCTGTATTTATCCGGAATACGATAGTATTGACCGCCGCGGTGACCATTTTGCAGCTGTTTACCAGTTCCTTTGCTGCGTATGCGTTTGCAAAGCTTGATTTTGCAGGAAAAAAGCAGCTGTTTCTGGCCTATATCTCAACGATCGCCATGCCGTGGCAGGTGTATATGGTGCCGCAGTTTCTCATGATGCGTAAGATGGGATTGAACGATACGCTGCTGGCCATGGTCGTATTACAGGCATTTTCGGCATTTGGCGTATTTTTGATGCGGCAGTTTTATATGGGAATCCCGGATTCCCTGTGCGAGGCGGCCCGGATCGACGGCATGAGCGAGTTCAACATCTACAGCAGAATCATGCTGCCGCTGTCCAAACCGGCGCTGGCTACCCTCACGATCTTTACGTTTGTCGCAACCTGGAACGATTACCTGGGACCGACGATTTATTTAAAGAGCGAGTCGAAAAAAACAATCCAGATTGGGCTTCAGCGTTTTATCGGGCAGTATTCCAGCGAATATGGACTGATCATGGCGGGGTCTGTCATATCCCTGATTCCGGTACTGATCATGTTCCTGCTGCTGCAAAAATACTTTGTGGAAGGAATCGCAACCTCGGGTGTTAAGGGGTAGAAGGGGGTACAGGATGAAAAAAGAAGAATTTTTCCGGACTTATTACTGCCCGGCTTCTATGGAAACGGCAGAGCTTGCCAGGAAGCTGAATCAGGAGGAGGCGGAGCATGTGCTTCGAACCGCCGACGCGGTAAGGAGGCACAGCTTCCTCTTCGATATGGAATGGGACATGGAACGGACGTATGAACCATTGGAGTTTGGTGACTGCGTGGACTGGGAGTATCGGCCGGGAGATGATCCGGAATTTACATGGCAGTTCAACCGGCATCGTTTTCTCATTTGCCTGGGCCAAGCGTACTTAATGACAGGGGATGAAACGTATGCGGCGTGTATGCTGGACCTGATGCAGCAATTTATCCGGAGCCAGAGTGATGTACAGGAAAAAAGGCAGACTACCTGGAGAATTCTGGAGGTCGGCATCCGGAGCGCGAACTGGATCAAAGCTCTGTACCTGATTCAGAATAGCCCCCTGCTGACAGGAGAGCTGCTGGACCTTTTTTATGAGAGTCTGAAGCAGCACGGCAGAATCATCATGGATGAGCATAACCCGTATTGTTATGCGGGTAACTGGGGCGTATTGGAAAATCATGGCCTTTATCTGCTGGGCGCACTTCTGCCGGATGAATTTGGCCGTGCCTGCAGGGAACAGGCAGCAGAAGTCCTTGATCTTGCTCTGCGCATGCAGATTCTGCCGGACGGTGTCCAGTTAGAACAGTCGCCGATGTACCACTTTGAAGTGATGAGATGTGTGCTGGAGGTTCTGCTTTTCGCAAAGCTCTGCGGTCACAAGCTGCCGAAAACGCTGTCAGAACGTGTTCATGATATGGCGATGGCTGGTTTGGCGCTGCGGAAACCGGATGGCTGCCAGCTTACGATGGGAGACAGCGACGATATGAGTACATTTTCTGCCTTTGCGCTTGCAGCGTATGTGTTCGAAGACCGCGTCTTAAAATGGGCAGGCAGTGAAAATCCAGGGTTTGATAATCTGTGGCTGTTTGGAGCGGAGGGGTATGGCCGGTACCGGGAGCTGACATCCGGAGAACCGGGTTTTCTGTCAAAGCAGCTGTATGATTCCGGCCATTCGGTTATGCGGTCTTCCTGGCAGAGAAATGCGGATATGCTGCATTTTGATGGAGGGCTGCTGGGAACCAGCCATGGCCATTCCGACACGCTGCACGTGGATCTGATCTTAAACGGAACGGATGTGCTGGTGGACCCGGGCCGTTATACGTATGTAAATAAGGCGGAGCGGTTTGAATTAAAAGGGACTAAGGCCCATAATACGGTTGTTGTGGATGACCGGGAATTTGATGAATGGGAGAATTCCTGGGTTTCGCGCACGGTGTCTGCTCAGAGCAGGCAGCGGATGGAGGAAAAGGAAGGATGTCAGTTTGTGTGCGCCGGGCATACCGGGTATATGACTCTGGAAAATCCGGTATGGGTAAACCGAAAGGTAATCCATATATCGCCGGATATCTATATTCTGGCAGATGAATGTTATACCAGCGGAGCTCATAGCTACCAGCAGTATTTTCATTTTGACTACCGTGGAACGGTTGCGTTAGAAGGAAAACGGGCGGAGTTTCACGGTGGAGATGCAAATGCGGCATTTTTCTTTGATGAAAAGTGCAGGCCGGAGCTGTACAGAACGCATCAGTCTCTCCACTATAATAATATGGTCGGGAATCAGAGTATCTGCTGTAAATCGGCGGGAGACGGTTTTCATTCCATGGTAACGGTGTGCATCAAGGACGGCGCCGGTGAGGATTCCGTACAAAGAGTCCCGGTCAAATCCTATGTGAATCAGGAGATACAGCCGGAGGCTATTGCGGAGGGATTTAAGATCAGTCATCATGAAAAGAAGTATCTGGTCATAATCGGCCATACGGAAATGAAAGGGCCGGTTACCCTGTATCAGATAGAGGACCGCATGGGCTGCGGAAATGTGATCGTATTCGATCTGGAGCGGGGGGCATATGAGGGGACTGTTTTGAACTGGTAGAGATACTGGTAATGATTCTAAAGGAGAGTCTGTTGGAGGGATATTGCTTTAGTTTGTGCGCAGGTTTTTAGATGTGAAAAGATGGATTAGACAGCTGTACTTCTGTTTGGTGGATGTACGGCTGTTTTTTTTGTATAACGATTCAAACCGGACGCCTCTTAATGTACAATTATATTGACCAGACAAATTATAGAAAGAAGGTGCTCTGGAGGGAAAATTAGCAAAAAATCAAGACAAGTTTGCCGATAGTTTCAATTGCGTTTTCCAATCCTTTGTGGTAAAATTATCTCAGGTTTTTATGATATTCTGTTTCTAATTTCTATAGAGCAGGCAATTCAGAAATTTCTTTCATACATCCCATAGTGACAGGCGGCATTGGCTTCAAAATTGTGTTATGACAAAAAACAAAAACATTGAGGGCGGTTTGTAGGCGCATGTCATGCAGGGGCATGTGCTGAATGAGGGAGACGAAATTTACAAAAGGGGAAGTATAATTTAATATGGCATATAAAGCAGAATTATGGGCAGAAGCAAAAAAGAAATGCAGACTGGGAGAAGAAGAAATTCGCATGGCGAAAGAAATGGGCCTGAATCCGAAAAGCCTGATAAAAAACATCCCAAGCCCAAAACAACAGTGGAAGGCGCCTGTAAAAGTCTGGATTTGTGAAATGTATGCGGAACGGCAGAGAAAAGCAGAGAACAAAAAGAGGATAAAAGCAGTTAAATTGGCTGATATGGCTGAGAACTGCAGGGAAGAGGAGCACGAGAAGAGGGACATATGAATAAACATCAGGTGTTAAAACAATACTTTGGTTACGACGAGTTCCGTGACGGACAGGAGACGCTGATCGACAGCATTTTAAGCGGCAGGGACACATTGGGGATTATGCCTACCGGGGCAGGTAAATCGCTATGTTTTCAAATCCCGGCGCTTATGATGGATGGAATTACACTGGTCATCTCTCCATTGATCTCACTGATGAAGGATCAGGTGGAGGCGTTAAACCAGGCGGGGGTTCACGCCGCCTATTTAAACAGTTCCCTGACCGCTTCCCAGTATTACAGGGCGCTGGCCTATGCCAGGGAGGGGCGTTATCCCATCATTTACGTCGCTCCGGAGCGGCTGGTGACGGAGGAATTCCTGGATTTTGCGCGAAATACGAAGATTTCCATGGTGGCGATCGATGAGGCCCACTGTGTATCCCAATGGGGACAGGATTTCCGTCCCAGCTACTTAAAGATTGTGGAGTTTATCGAACGGATGGAGGTACGCCCAGTGGTCAGTGCCTTTACGGCTACGGCCACAAAGGAGGTAAGGGATGATATCAGCGATATCCTGATGCTGCGGGAGCCGACAGTTCTGACCACGGGATTTGACCGGCCTAATCTCTATTTCGGCGTCCAGGCGCCGAAAGACAAGTATGAGACGATGAAGAATTTTCTGGAGCTTCATCCGGGGCAGAGCGGAGTGATCTACTGCCTGACCAGGAAAAACGTGGAGGAGGTCTGCGAGAAGCTGCGGGCAGATGGATTCTCTGTTACCAGGTATCACGCGGGATTGAGCGATGCGGAGCGGCAGAAAAATCAGGAGGACTTCATTTACGACAGGGCGGCTATCGTTGTTGCGACCAACGCGTTCGGCATGGGAATTGATAAATCCAATGTCCGGTTTGTCATCCATTACAACATGCCGAAGAATATGGAGAGCTATTACCAGGAAGCGGGCAGAGCAGGCAGAGACGGGGAACCGGCGGAGTGTATCCTGCTGTACGGCGGCCAGGATGTGATTACAAACCAGCTGTTTATCGATAATAACCGGGATAATCAGGAACTGGATGCCGTGACCCGTGCCATCGTCCAGGAGAGAGACCGGGAACGGCTGCGGAAGATGACATTTTACTGCTTTACCAATGAGTGCCTGAGAGATTATATCCTTCGGTATTTCGGAGAGTATGGAGAGAATTACTGCGGAAACTGTTCCAACTGTCTGAGTCAGTTCGAGACGGTGGACGTGACGGAGATTGCCGTGGAGCTCATCGGATGCGTGGGGAGCAGCAGGCAGCGGTATGGGACCAATGTGATTATCGATACGGTCCACGGCGCCAATACGGCCAAGATCCGTCAGTACCGTATGGACGAAAATCCCCACTATGCAAAGCTCTCTAAATTGCCGACCTATAAACTCCGCCAGGTGATGAATTACCTTCAGCTCAAGGAGTATCTGGGCGTGACCAATGACGAATACGCCATCGTTAAGCTGACGGAGAAGTCGAAGGCGGTACTGGAAGAGGAAGAGCCGGTTGTCATGAAGATGGCAAAGGAGCAGGAACACCCGGCAAAGGTGAAGAGCGAAAAAGGAAAGAAGAGCCGGAAGGGGCTGGCGGCCGGCCTCGGCGGCGCTCAGTTTACAGAGCGCGAGGAAGCGCTGTTTGAGAAGCTGCGGACTCTGCGCGCGGAGATTGCGAAGGAGGAAAAGGTTCCGCCGTATATCGTATTCTCTGATAAGACACTGACTCACATGTGCGTGGTGAAGCCGGTGACGAAGGAAGAGATGCTTAAGGTGACCGGGGTAGGGGAATTTAAGTATACGAAATACGGAGAGCGGTTCCTTGCATGTGTGAAGAAGGAGACTCAGGCAGAGGCTGGGGCAGTGACTGGTTCAGAGGCTGGGGCAGCGACTGGTCTAGAGGCTGGTGCAGCGGCCGGGACAGCGGCAGCGGTTCCCGATTACAGCGGATACGACGACAGTGATGATCTGTACTTTTTCAGCGAGGAAGAGGATTTGCCGGACTACTCGCTGGAGGCGGCTCTTACGGCGTGGGAAAACGGAAGTCCGGAAAAAGAGGATCTGCCGGGAGATACATTACCGGAGAAGGCGGCTTCAGCCGAGGGAAAGGGAACTAAGAAAAGGTCATCGAAAACGAAAACAGAATTTGTAATGACAGAGGAGCTGGCAGACCAGATTCACTATTCGGACCGGGTAACGCTAAGTGATTTTGTGGGACAGATTAACGATTTAAGGGACGATGAGGCCATGAAGCGTCTGACTATAAAATCCGTGGAGCAGAAGCTGATGGAGGAGAAGTGCTGGGAGATACAGTTTTTCAACGGAATGGGCAGAAAAAAGCTGACGGAAGAGGGCGGAAACTTCGGAATTGAAGCGGAGAAACGGCTCAGTGAAAAAGGAAATGAATATGAGGTCCTGTACTATACGGAGAAGGCTCAGCGCGGAATCGTAACATGGCTTCTGGCTGGGGATCAGAACTTATCCTGAGATCAGAATTTGTCCTGAAATCAGACTTTCTTCCAGTATCAGTAAAAATATATCTTTTTCAACAAAATCCTAGCGTGAGTTATTTTTTTAACACAGTGTTTGAGCTATGATAGGATACGAGCTGTGTTAAAAAAATAACTATTGGAGGGTAACACTGTATGGGAACAAAAGAGAAGGAGCAAAAGACGCTTAACGGGATTCAGTCGGCGGTGCTTCTGCTGTTAATTGTGGCGGCAGTAGCGGTCTGTATTCGTTTTAAGGTTGGCGGACCGATGATCGGGCTGTTTTTCAGCTGGCTGATTATCTATGTATTCTGTATTGTATTGAAGATTGACTATGAGCATGTAAAAGAAGGAGCCTTCGACGCGCTGAAGGTGGTTCTGCCTACGATGACCATTTTGATGGCGATCGGCGTTCTGATCGGCACCTGGATGGCGTCAGGAACGATTCCTACCATCATTGTGTACGGTTTGAAATCGATCAATCCGGCATTTTTACTGACATTTACTCTCATTTTTACGGCGGTATTAAGCCTGGTGACTGGAACGTCATACGGCTCCGCGGGCAGCGCCGGTGTGGCCATGATGGCGATCGGCAATGCTATGGGAATCAATCCGGGAATGGTCGCTGGAGCGGTAATCTGCGGCGCCATGTTCGGTGATAAGTTAAGCCCGTTTTCCGACACGACCAATCTGGCTCCTGCCGTTGCGGGGGCGAAGCTGGGAGACCACATCAAGAGTATGCTGTGGACGACGCTTCCTCCGATGATTATCAGCATTATTTTCTTTACTGTAGTGGGGATACAGCAGACCAACGGCGGCTATGATCCGGGGGATTTGAATATTTATATTGATTACTTACAGGGCGCGTTCCACATCGGATGGACCACTCTGATCCCGGCTATTTTGATTATTGCACTCCTGATGTTCCGGGTAGGCGCGTTTGAAGCGCTGGGAATCGGTGCGATTGCGGGAGCGCTTGTGGCAATCTTCGTCCAGGGTGTTGATGTGCGGTCGATCCTTAAGGTCTGTTATGACGGATTTACCAGCGATACAGACATTGCTGTGCTGAAATCCATCTTAAACAGAGGCGGTATGGCGAGCATGCTTCAGTATGTGGCTATTATCACTTTTGCAGTAGGAATGGGCGGAATGCTGGACCGCCTGGGTGTTCTTAACAATATTCTTTCCGTCTTTATCAAGCGGATCAACAGCGACGGTTCCCTGGTGCTGGCAACGCTTTTAACCGGATATGTAACCAGTATTGTCAGCTGTTCCAGCCCGATGTCCCATGTACTGACCGGACGTCTGATGCAGCCCCTCTTTAAAGAGCGCGGTGTTGCGCCGAGAATTCTTTCCCGGTGTCTGGAGGACAGCGGCACACTGGCAGGACCTATGATTCCATGGCATGGCTATGGTATTTACATGGCGGGAACCCTGGGGGTTACGTGGGCGCAGTATATCGGATTCGTTCCGCTGTTGTGGCTGACGCCGCTATTCTCGATTCTGTATGGATTTACGGGAATTTCCATCAAGCATGTGAACGATGAAAAAAATAGAACGCAGGCAGAAATGACTGTGAACAGTTGACGGATATTTCTCAAAGGAGCTGCTGAATGATACTCTGCGTGCTACAATCGAATCAACAATTATAAAATAGAATTGGAGTATGTGCAGTGAGTAAGATCGTAATATTGACAGGAAGCAAAAACGAGGGGAGGGAATCAATACTTTCAGGAAGACGATATGCAACTGATTTACGAGAAATTGACAGATGCAGAGATTCTGGTAACTGCATCGCTGGTCTATTTTTACGGAATCAGTGCGCAGCTGAAGGCAGTCGTTGAGCCTTACATACACCGATGAGAAATAAGTTTAAAATAAAGAAGATGGTACTGCTTTTGGTCGCAGGTGCTGCTTTGCCCTTCGTTTTTGACTCGATAAAAGTACAGTATCAGCTGATCCTTGACTTCTTTAACAAAATTAACGGGAATTCTCCCAGCCTCTATAGGTGGGAGATGAATCACAAAAACAAACTTAGCGGCAGTGGCGGGCAGATATCCCCCACTGACATGAGGTCA
>ERZ791934.691-NODE-691-length-42293-cov-4.950092_pt1 | contig 42293 bp, 30 predicted proteins | sample MGYA00510125_ERZ791934 | MGnify/ENA primary metagenome ERZ791934 (study PRJEB30046, sample SAMN00993240) | human gut metagenome | study: EMG produced TPA metagenomics assembly of the A metagenome-wide association study of gut microbiota in type 2...
GCATTCGGCTGTTAACCGAAGGGTCGTTGGTTCGAGCCCAACTCGGGGAGTTCTGGAAACATTTCATAGACGTAAGTTTATGGAATGTTTTTATTTATTTAAAAGTCCTGGACGATTGTCCAGGGCTTTTTTGTCTCTGATAATAAAAAAACACAAAATCATAATAAAAAATCAAACCTTCAATTTCCTGTTTATTGACTCTATCTATCATCAAAAGATCATTCTAAAAAAAATCAACGAACCTAAAAAGAATATCCATATTAGATTGACAGTATATAAAGTATCATACAAGATAGACAAGTTTCATTATGTCTAAGAGAATAAACGCAGGACATCCTGCGTGTAGAGTAAGGAGAGAGAGATGAAAAGGTTGAAAAAAAGCGTAGCATTAGTTACCACGGCGGCATTACTTGCAGGATCAGCAGGCTCCCTGGGGACGGGGCTTACCGTATCCTACGCCGCTGAGCCTAATCTGCTAGTAGATATGGATTTTGAGAATCTGCAGGCCGACCAGGAGATTACCGGGGATTATGCAAAGGCATCCGGCACATACACAATTGGGGAAAGTTATGCGGTAGATGGACATGCTCTGCACCTGGACGGGCAAAGCCAGTTCCTGAGCGTGACCGGACTAGATGGGGGAAGCCTTCTGACGGGACAGAAAGAACTGACCATCTCCTATGAAGCGAAACATGAGAGGACACAGACGAACTGGATCGCGTATGCAGAGGCAGACAGCAGCAAGAAGCCAGCCTGGGGGGCTGAACGTTATATTGGCATCCTGCAGAATAATGGTACATTGTCAGCAGAGCGATACTATAATACCGGGGGCAGGCCGGCGGTGGCATCTACGCAGGCCAGTAATGACTGGATGCATGTGGATGTAGTGCTTAGCCAGACGGATACAGCCATATATGTAAATGGAGAGGAAAAATCCAGGGTAGATAGTTCCTACCCTATTGACAAATTGCTTGGGGATTCCAGCAGCCTGTATATTGGAAGAGCCAACTGGGGAAATGGGGAGTATTTCCAAGGACTGATTGATAATTTCAGAATCTATGACAAGGCGCTGAACGGAGATGAGGTTACAGCCCAATATCAAGATTTTGCGTTGGAGTATGACACGGGAATGCTAACTCTGCCGGAACAGACAGACCGTTCTTTGGAACTTCCGGCTACCGGAGGAAGCGGAGTAACAGCTATTATCTGGGAGTCAGGGAATAAGGCGGTCATAGCGGATGATGGAACGGTAACGCGTCCGGATGAGGATACGGCTGTCACCATGACCGCAACCATAGAGGCAAACGGCCGGAAACTGACGAAAGACATTGTAGTGACCGTATTGAAGAAGAATCCGGAAGAAGATCTGGCGAAATATACCGATGAACTGACCCTGGATGCTGGATTTGTATCGAAAGATCTGGAACTTCCGAAAGAATGGGGAGATGCGAAAATTAGCTGGAAATCAGACAATCCGGATATTATATCGGATGACGGAAAGGTTACCAGGGCAGAGGGGAAGAATCAAGAAGCGATCTTGACAGCAACCATCACAGTAGATGGAGCGTCAGCACCTGGAACCAAAAAGTTTCCGCTGACCGTGATCGCAAAGGGAACGGATGTGGCCTCCTATGTAAGCAGTTCTCCAGCGACCGGACAGAACGGCGGAATGAAACTGGCTGCCCAAAACGGCGGGAACTACAGTGCGCTGCACAAGGATCAGCCGGTTCTGTATCCGTTACAGACGACGGATGAAGAGAAAAGGAACCCCAGATCCTTTGTATCGCCAAAGATATTCCGCAAGGCAGATATGAGTTTTGGAGTCGTGGCTGCGTATGGAGGTAACAGCGGCGTGCTGCTGGTATATGATTCTGCGGATTTGATAACCTATGCCAACGAAAGGCGTGTCACGCTGCCGGGAATCGACAGCATTGCAAAGCTGGACTGCGTTTATGACAGTACGGATAAAGTCTATAAACTATTTGTGCAGCAAAATGATGGAAGCAGCCGCCTTATAACGACGGCGGACTTTGAGACCTTCGATGAGGCAAGGGAAGCTGCGCATGAGTTTGAAGAGGCGGCAGGCGCGCCGGAGGATGCGCGGCAGTCTGCGGTTATCTCATTAACAGAGGCGGAATATGAGGTTCTTGCCAAGAAGTTTACGAATCCGGAGAATACCAAGATCTCAGGAAAACCGAAGGATATAGAGATCAATAAAGGAGAGGATTATAAATTGGACAGCGAGGTTGAGGCCTCCTATTCCGACGGGACAAAGAAGACTCTATCAATTCGCTGGAACAAGGCAGACCTTGCAAAGATAAATACTTCCAGGCCAGGTACCTATACGGTAAGAGGAACCATTGGGGGCTCCGCCTATTATACGGAGGCAGATGAGCCGCTGATTGAAGAGCGGGCCGATCCATTTATCACATACAATGAAGATGACGGCTATTATTACTTTACGGCATCTTATCCGATGAATGGCGGCGGAGACAAGGATGGATATGACCGCCTGATCTTAAGAAGGGCCAAGACCATCAGCGGCCTTGCGGATGCCGAGGAAGTGTCAATCTGGGATGAAAATATGGATGACGGCTCAGGTGCTACAGGCTTCGACTCATATGGCAGGTTTATCTGGGCGCCGGAACTCCATAAGATCGGCGGTTCCTGGTACTTCGTAAGTACGGCGGGAGATGACCCGGAAGGGGGCAACTTTGGCATTCGTCCATTTATGATCAAATGCAACAATCCTGATGACATGATGAATCCGGACAGTTGGGGGAAACCACAGCGTGTAAAGCCGATGGCCGGAGACGAGGGCAGATGCATGAATGCTATGTCCCTCGACATGACGCATTTTACAGCCGGAGGAAGAGACTATCTTGCATGGGCAGATGTAACCCAGGGAGATTCCAGCATCTATATCGCGGCCATTGATCCTTCCAATCCGACCCAGCTGACCAGCAAATGCTCGATCATCACGGTGCCAGAGTACAGCTGGGAATTGGTAAATAACAGAGTGGATGAAGGTCCGGCCGTGATACAGAAGGATGGCAAGGTATATCTGGCCTTCTCTGCATCCGGGACAGGGATGGAATACTGCGTGGGATTGCTGACAGGGAATGCAGACGATGACCTGACCAATCCGGATAACTGGGAGAAGACGCCATATCCGATTCTTACCAGCGTGGATTTCGACAACGAAGTATCCGGTCCCGGACATAATTCGTTCAGTGTGGATGAACATGGCAATCCGGTCATCGTATACCATGCAAGGCCTACGAAGACACATACGACCGGAGGCGGCGTACATAACGGAGATCCATTATATGATCCTTGCCGGCACTGCTATGTGAAGCCGGTATTCTTTGGAGCGGATGGAGCGCCTATATTGAATCTGTCAGACAAGGAATTCGCGGCGGATTCAGAAGTATCTGTCAAGATAACCGTTAAGGGAGACGGAAGCGAATCAGACGCGCCCATACTGGAATACGACTTTGATGAGGAATATCAGGCGGGAACAGCCAAAGACGGTGTGGGAAGCAATGATGCCGCACTTTCCGCAGGCGCTTCCTATGTCCAGGACGAAGCGTATGGCCAGGTTCTTTATCTAAATGGCGCGAAAGCAGAAGGCGGAAGCAACAGTTATCTGGAATTCCCGAAAGGATTCTTTGACGGTCATGACAGCATGACCATATCCATGGATGTAAAAGAAGTAACCAGAGCAGGCAATTATTTTACATTTGCCATAGGACAGGATGAACAGAAATATCTGTTCCTTAAGACCCAGCCGACTTATATGAAACTGGCAATCACCAAATCCAGCTACCAGAAGGAGAAAGTAGCGGAGAAAGGCTTTACCTATCCGAATAACAGCCGGAGATGGATCAATGTCAAGATGGTCATAACGCCGGACTCTATCAGTTTGTATCAGGACGGCGAGCTGATCGCGGAGAACAACAATACCAATCTGTCAATTACGGATCTGGGCAGCAGCCTGAAGGCATACCTGGGCAAGTCTTTTTACAGTGGAGACAAGTATTTCCGGGGATATTTTGACAATGTAAAGGTATATGACTGGGCAATGACGGACGCAGATGTCAAGTCCTTCACAGAGCAGGAAGCTGCGGAACGCAAACGCGCTATGGAAGACGTTAATCGCGTGGCTGACAGTTTTATAATTCCGAATGCGGATAAAATCAAGGGAAATATAACCCTTCCGGCGGAAAAGGACGGAGTCTCTATTGCATGGCAGTCTTCCGATGAAGGAATTATCAGCACCCAGGGAACACAGAATGAAGGGTACGACGCAGCGCCTGCGGGATTGGTCGCGAGACAGGAACAGGATGCGAAAGTAACACTTACGGCAACCTTTTCAAAAGACCAGAAGGCGGCTGTTACCAAGACCTATGATGTAACCGTGAAGGCAGCGCCAGAGGAAGTCTCCGAAGAGGATTACGCAGGATATCTATTCGTGCATTTTACGGGAAGCGAAGGCAGCAGCAATGATGAACAGACCTATTTTTCACTTAGCAAAGACGGGCTGAACTGGGAGGATCTGAACGGCAATAAGCCTGTTCTTAAAAGCACATTTGGCGAGAGCGGCCTGAGAGATCATTTTATTGCAAGAGCGCCGGAAGGCGACAAGTTCTATATGATCGCCACTGATCTTAGCATCTATAATAATAAAAGCTGGATGGAGGCAGGCTCTAACGGAAGCCACAGCATCGTTGTATGGGAATCTGACGACTTGGTAAACTGGAGCGAGCCGTGGCTGTCCGAGATCGCGCCGGAAGGTGCGGGATGCACGTGGGCGCCGGAATTCATCTATGATGAGAAGACAGGAGAATATGTGGTGTACTGGGCCTCCACTACGCTGGAAGTGGACGGAGACAAGAATATTACCCAGGAATATGAAAACCATACCATCTACTATTGCAAGACCAGAGATTTCCGCACCTACACGGATCCTCGGGTATATCATTCCGGCGGCACGGATACAGACGGCAAGCCTGTAAAAGTGATTGATTCTACCATGATTGCAAATAATGGAACTTACTACCGCTATACGAAGAATGAAAGCAAGGGAGTTATAGAAATCGACAAATCAGACTCTGTATTAGGCAGTTTTGCGCCAATCGCCTCCCAGACGCTTACCACAGACCTTATGAATGCGCAGGGAGCCGTGGAAGGACCGATCATCTTCAAGCTGAATGAAAAGACGGCGGATGGGCAGGACCAGTGGTGCCTGATGGTAGACCGGTTTGCAAGAGGACAGGGGTACTATCCGCTGCTTACGACGGATCTGGAATCCGGAGAGTTCACCATGCTTGATAGCAGCCAGTTCTCTATGCCGAGCAAATACCGCCATGGATACGTCATGCCAGTTACGGCATCCGAGTACAGCGCGCTTCAGAGAAAATGGGGAGACAAGGACTATGTGGATACCTATTTGCTGGAGCGTACGATTAAGGCAGCCCAAGCAGTCAATCCGGAGAACTATACAGCGGAGAGTTATGATGCCCTGGCGGCAGCCATCCAGACTGCGCAAGAGGCGCTGACAAGCGTTAAGACTACCGAGGAAGCGGATGCTGCGGCAGCAGAACTTCAGAAAGCGATCGATGCCCTGGAGCCTGTTGTGGAGATTACGCTTACGTCTATAGAGGTGACGCCTCCATCCAAGACTGAGTATCAGACAGGAGAAGAACTAGACCTCGCGGGAATGAAAGTAATGGCAGTCTACAGTGACGGTACCAGGAAAGACGTGACCGGGGAAACTCAGATTATCGGCTATGATAAGGACAAGGCTGGAACCCAGACAATTCAGGCAGCGTATGAAGATAAGACAGCTACATTTATAGTTACGGTTAAGGCCAAAGATGACGGGAATGTGCCAGGAAAGCCGGATGGCCAGGGACAAGGAACCTCAGGAGGCCAGGCAGACGGCGCAGGAAATAAAGGGGCATCTTCTGTCAAGACCGGAGATCAGGCCCGGGCAGGAGTGGCCATATTATTCCTGATTCTTGCAGGAGGCACGGCAGCGTTAATTCTTGTGAGAAAAAGGAAGGCATCCAGATAGACAAATCGGATAATAGATGAAGAGAGGTAGTGAGATATGAGAAAATTGTTGACGGGAGTTCTGCTCTTTATGGCGGGAATTACCTTGTGCAGCCAGACCGCATTCGCAAAAGAAGACAAAGCCGGGACTGCCAGGATACTGAATAAAAGCGATTCCGGCAATCCTATGCTGGGATTTGATGAGAAAGGCGATATTCTCTATGGAGGCGACCCATCCATTCTTGTGGACGGAGATACGGTCTACTGCTATGTGGGCCATGACACTTCCGCGGCCGAGTATTATCATATGCCGGACTGGCGATGCTATTCATCCAAGGATATGAAGAACTGGAAGTATGAAAGCATGATATTAAAAGCCGACAGAAGCAATATTACCTGGGCCAACGATGATACCTCCGCCTGGGCAGGGCAGGTAGCAAAAGGCAGTGACGGAAATTATTACTTCTATTACTGTACAGAGGCGAACAGGGCGAATGGCGGTGGAAAGTCCATCGGCGTTGCGGTATCCAAGGACGGGCCTACAGGCCCCTTCAAGGATATCGGCAAGCCGCTGGTAAGAAATATTGATACGCCGAACGGACCCCATACATGGGAGGATATTGACCCCACCATCTGGATCGAGAAGGACGAAAATGGCGTGGAGCACCGCTATCTGGGCTGGGGCAATACCAGATTCTTCGTATGCGAGCTGAATGAGGATATGATATCTGTAAAAGATCAGGATGGTAATACAGGAGGCCTTTCTGTAGGCGAGGGAAAAGGGCATGACATCGTAGTAGGCAAGATCAATGGATTCGAAGGGCATACCTTTACAGAAGCGCCTTACTATTACCGGCAGCAGGATGAGAATGGGAATTTTTATGGAAAGTACTATATGTTCTTTGCCTGTGACTGGAGAGAGCAGATGGCCTATGCAGTCACGGACGACATTATGAGCAATGAATGGGACTTTGGCGGCGTGCTGATGGAGCCTTCGGCGACGGCAAATACAAACCATATGGCGGTCTTTGACTTTAAGGGCCAGACCTATTTCGTCTACCATGACGGCAGCCTGCCGCATGGCAGTGGATTCAGGCGCGTGGCCTGCGTAGAGAAGATTGAGATTAAGGAAGATGGAACCATTGACCCAATTAAGAAGACGGCAACCGGCCTGACAGGCACGGCAAGCAAGATCACGGATTACGATGGAAACTACCTTGCAAATGAAAGTTTCACAAATACCTTAAATGACAGTGACTATCCGATCGTAGGGAAGAATCTGCTCAGCGACTTCTATCAGGACGGAGCCAGGACAGAGTGGGAGATCAATCCGGGAAAGGCGGATACAGGAAAGGAATCATATGTGTCCATCGAGTCCAATGATAAGCCGGGGCTGTACCTTGCAGCAGGGGATCTGGCGTCCGGCAGCATACCGCTTGTACTTTCCCAGGATGTGAGAGGCTCCCAGGACGAGGCAGAGCGAATGACATTTAAGACGCTGGAAGGATTCGCAGGCAGCGGAGTCACTTTTGAAAGCGTAAAATATCCGGGCTATTATCTGGTCAGCAAGAATGGAAAACTGTCGATGGTACAGAATCCGGAAGATAAGGAAGCAACGTTCTATGTATCAACGGATGTAGCAGCCAAGTCTGGAAATGCGTTAAAGACAAAGCGCCTCTATACGGTCGGGGAGAAACTGGACACGGAGGACATCAGGATACAGCTGTATCTGGAAAACGGGAAAGCCGAGAGGATAGAAGAATATACAACGAATGCGAAGAAGATCGATATGGATAAGGCCGGCGAAAAGACATTGAAGGTAACTTACAAGTATCGGGGCAAGGAATATGAAGATTCCATTAAAATCACCGTTGTGGAGTCAGATTATCGAGGAAAATAGGCATCTGCCAAAGAAAGGAGAACAGGAAATATGAGAAGAAATAAATTATTCTATGGATTTCTGGCCGGTGCGCTTATGCTGACTTCTGTCGTGGGGCCTTGGCCGGTGATGGCAGCGCCTCAAAATGGTAATACTCTGGCAGACGGCCTGGTAGCTTCCTATGCTTTTGATGACGGTACGCTTAATAACAGCGTGACGGAAAATGACGCGGCATCGCCGATCGTAAAGGGGCTGGAAGCCTATACAGGAGACGTATCTTACCAGGAAGGAAAAGACGGAGGACAGGCAGTACGCCTTGGAGACTATGGGCTGAAGCTGAACAAGGCCAATCTGGGGCAGAACTTTACGGTATCCCTGTGGCTTAAGCCGGACGGAACATTTGCTTCTAACCAGAGCGTGCTCTTTCTGGGGCATCACTCCCCGGAAAAATGGCTGTCTGTCGCGGGAAATGCCGACGGAACATCCCAGTGCAAGATCTGGGCGAACGGGAACGGATATGGATGGAAAGTGCTTGATACTGCACAGATAGATGCCGGAACCTGGCACTGCCTGACAGTGACGGGCTCTGCAGAGAAGATGACTGCATATATGGATGGCGAGGAAGTGGCTTCCGGGGCCAGCAACCAGCCGCTATCCGGAAGCAGTCAGGACATTTATCTTGGAGTTACTAATTGGGATAAAGAATTTGACGGCCTTGTGGATGAAGTAAAGGTATACAGCCGGACGCTTTCAGCGGGAGAAGCCTATCAGCTCTATGACGGCAGTTCGCCGGAAGAAGTATTGCAGAAGAAAGGGATCACAGTTACAGAAAACATGAACATGTTTGTGGGGCGAACAGAGACGATTGAAGTCAATATGCCTGCAGTGGTAAAAGAAGCGGGGCCTGCCATCAGTTTTAGAAGTTCCCAGCCAGACATCGCGTCCGTCGATGAAGATGGAAATGTTACGGCGCTTTCTGTAGGCGACGCAAAGATAACTGCCAGCGTGACGCTGGGGAATACGACCAAGACGGCAGAGACAGACATAGCAGTAGAAGGAAGCCTTGATGGAAGGCTCGTGGCCTCCTACTCCTTTGAAGGAAATGTGGATAGCCAGCAAGGAGGAGATTCCGCAAAGGCAGTAAAAAAAGGCTTTGAAGATTATACCGGAGATATTGCCTATGAAGAAGGAAAGTCCGGCAAAGGAATACGCTTAGGCGATTATGGACTGAAGCTTAATAAAACGAATCTGGGCGAAGAGTATACGGTATCCATGTGGCTTAAGCCTGACGGAACCTTCGATGAAAACCAATGTCTGGCATTCCTTGGATACCATAATCCGGAAAATTGGATTTCCCTTTCCGGCAGCAAGACGGGGACGAATCAGTGCAAGGTATGGGCAAACGGCGGAATCTTTGGAAGCCATACCACATTATTTGGCACTACTGTCGAGTCCGGCGCCTGGCAGCAGTTTACGATAACCGGGTCAAAGGGAAAAGTGACGGCATATCTCAATGGAATCAAGCTGGGAACTGCTAATAGCAATGATCCCCTCTTAGGAGCCAATCAGGATATCTATCTGGGGGTAAATAACTGGGATAGAGTGTTTAACGGTCTCATTGATGAAGTGAAGGTATATAATGCCGCGCTCAATGAAAATGAAGTCCAGAACCAGGCGAAAGAGGAATTTGAAGCCAAATTAAAGGATAAACTCGCAGGCACGGTTACGCAGGAAAGCCTTCTGGGAAACAATGAAAACGCTCAGGAGATCAAGTACGATCTGACGCTTCCGGCGAAACTGGATGATCTAAAGATTACTTGGGAAAGCAGTGATAAATCAGTGATTGATAGCAAAGGAACGGTTACGAATCCCGCCGCTGCCGCTCCCGTTGAAATGAAGGCAACGGTATCATCCGGAATTCTAAGCGCATCCCAATCCTTTCCCTTCCATATCGTGCCGCTTGACAGAAGGGCGCTTGATGAGTTGATTGCCACGGCAGAAGCGATTGATTCCAGATATCTGACAGAGGCGTCAAAAAACAGGTTGGAACAGGCAATCAAGGATGCGAAGGAGGCTAACAGTTATTCGAAGGCGGACGCTGCATATGAGAGGCTTGTCAAAGCCAGTACGGATCTAGGCTATGTGGAGGAATATGTGGATCCATTTGCCCTTATTGGGGAGAAGGCTCCAGAGACCAGGAAAGAGATGAAGCCTGGGGATAGCGTGCAGTTATTTACAATGCCGGAACGTTTGGCGGAAGTGGCAGAAGTCGAGTTTATAACGGAAGACCCGTCCCTTGCATCCTATGAGGATGGCAAAGTTACGGCGCAAAAGACAGGAAAGACGATCGTGACGGTGGCCGTTACCGCCCAATATGATAACTTCCGGATGGAGTATTCTACGGCAGTCAACATCTCGGACAATGATTCCAATAACCCGGATGATGGACAAGGAGGCGCTGGCAATCATGAGACGGGTGGAAACGGCGGGGCAGGACAGAACCAGGACAATTCTAAGGGCAATGCGGCAGGCAGGACGAATCCGACAAAACATGCTGCAAAAACAGGAGATACTAATTCCGTGGCAATGCCAGCCGCAGGCATTGTGGGAATGGCAGCTATAATGCTGATAATATGTAAGAAAAGAAAGAAATCGATGGAGTAGACGGAATATGGGACAATAATTTATAATGAAAGGAGATTAAACAAAAATAAACAGAAGAAATAGGGAAAACCAAATGGTAGCATTCTGGTAATGGCGGTATTCTTGCCTGCTATAATTAACTCAGTTTTAGAAAAAGGAGATAATAGCATGGCAAGACCAGCATTTACAGAAGCGCAGATCATACAGAAGACGTTGGAGAATGTCCGTAGTTTTTACAATCGCAAGCAGAAGATAGCAGCACTCCCAACGGCCGATGATTTTGTCTGGATCGGGGCGTATGATTCCCAGTGGAGTGAAGGCCGGGACCAGTTTGTTGAACTGGCTGGTATAGAGCATGAAGAGTTTCCAATCCTGTTGTCAGATGAAGAATATCATCTTCTCTTTCATGAGAGGAATGTATGGGTTGTATATGGACGTTATAAAGTCACTGCGACAAAGGAGGATGGGAGCGTATTTCATGTGCATGTCCGGGGTACCTATGTGTGGCGTATGGTAAATGGCGAACTGAAATTGGCCCATGTCCATGATTCTCATGGCGATATGCCAATAGGCCAACGGGCTTTCGAAGAAAGGCAGTATCTGGCCGATGCGGATTTCCTGGAATATATGAAGCACATGGATATGCAAAAGGCGAATCAAGAGAAGATTGTATTTCGGGATAAGGAGAAGAATTACCATTATCTATTTCCTTCCGATATTCTTTATCTGAAGGCAGCGGCGCAGTATTCTATTGTGCATACGAAGTCGGATCGTTTTAAGACTTGGGGGCTGCTGGCTGATTTTGAGAAAAAAGTGCCGGAGACATTCAGACGTATTCATAAGAGTTATCTTGTGAATACGATGTATATTGACAGCGTCAGACGCTATCGGGCGTCCTTAACGGATGGGCAGGAACTGCCTATTGGGAAAGAACGCTATATGGAACTGAAGAAGCATCTTCAGAATGGAATATAAAGCAGAGGATTCGTGGCCTTTCCTGTAAAGGCCGCGGATCCTTTTATTCTTTACATATGTTTTATAGTAAGTGTAAAGGTGTTGACTTTTTATGCCGAAGGAATATAATGAACCTTAGAAAACGGTGAAGCCGTTTTTATTTTCGGAATTTATGGAACGGGTTCCACATCCTGTTATCAGAATTATAGTTGGAGGTTACATATGTCAAAGGAATTAATGCAGATGAATATTCAAAGGGCGCAATTAAGAATCGAAGCGGAGAAGGAAGAAGTCGCCAAGGGCAGCATGCGCCAGCGCTATCATTTTATGCCGCAAGCCGGCTGGATGAACGATCCGAATGGGCTGCTATATTATAAAGGGAAATACCATTTCTTTTTTCAGCACAATCCATATAGCAGTTTCTGGGATTGTATGCATTGGGGCCACGCGATCAGCGACGATATGCTTCATTGGGAGTATCTGCCGGAGGCGCTGGCTCCAAGCGAGGCATATGACAGCCATATGAAGGGCGGATGCTTTTCCGGAAGCGCGATAGAGCATGAAGGCAGGCTGTACTTAATCTATACAGGCGCTACGAATGTGGGAAACGGGATGGAACAGACGCAGTGCATCGCTTATAGCGAAGATGGAATCCATTTTGAGAAATATGATGGAAATCCGGTGATTGAAGCGCCGGAAGGCGTGCCTGCCTGTTTTTTCCGGGATCCAAAGGTATGGAAGCACGAAGATTTATTTTATATGGTATGCGGAGCCAGCCGGGGGGAAAGAGGACAGGCTCTGCTGTACAGATCAAAAGACCTGCTTCATTGGGAATATGTAAATGTATTAGCGGAAAGCCGGGGAGAGTGGGGATACATGTGGGAATGTCCGGATTTCTATTCCCTTGGGGACAAGTATGTCCTGACATTTTCTCCCATGGGGGCCGGTGATAGAAAAAGCGTATATCTGACCGGGGATTTTGACTATTCCACCGGGAAATTCTGCTACCAGACATCGGGGGAGATTGACTGGGGACATGATTACTATGCGCCGCAGTCATTTCTTGCGCCGGATGGACGCCGGCTGATCGTAGGATGGGCCAATGAATGGGAATGGATGTCCTATTGGAAAGACTGGGGGCCAACCTACAAGGAAGGGTGGTGCGGCTTTTTCAATATTCCAAGGGAGGTCAGGCTTATGGAAGATGGCACGCTTCAGTTCCGTCCGATCGAAGAAATCAGATCCATCAGGGAGGATGCTTACAGGGAGGATGCCTTGCTTCTGGAGCCGGGAAAGGAATATGACCTTAAAGCAGGCGACGGAGTGGCATATGAACTAAAGATGAAGATAGATCTTGAACATACGGACGCTTCCCGGATAGAGTTGATGCTAAGAGGTGACGGGCAGAGGAGGACCAGATGCGTCATAGACCTTAAGAAAGCCCAGATAAGCGTGGACAGAAGCCTGGCGGACGGCTGGAGCAAAGGGGTATCCAGAAGTCCTTTATTCCTGAAGAATAAGAAGAAACTGGATGTCCATATCCTGTCAGACCAGAGTTCCTTGGAACTATTTACGGATGACTATCGAAATAATCATTCCATGAACGTGTTTGCGGGAAATGAGCAGGATAGAATGTACATATGCGCCGTAGATGGTCAGGCGCGGATCGAGGATATAGAATCCTATGGCTTGAAAAGAACAATGTAGTTAATGGGGAAGAAAAGAGGGAAGAAGCATGGCAAGTATCAGAGATGTGGCGAAAAAAGCAAATGTAGGACCGGCTACCGTATCCAGGGTCCTGAATAACAGCGGATATGTATCGGAAGAGTCACGGCGCAGGATAGAGCAGGCGATGATGGAACTGGACTATACGCCGAATGAACTGGCCAGGAATCTGTTTCGAAAGAAGACGGGGATCGTAGCGTTACTGGTCCCCAGCATCTCCCATCCGTTTTTTGCCGCGTTTGTGGAAAAAGCCGAGGAAGCCCTCCATAGTCGAGGATACAAGACGATGCTCTGCAATACGGCAAAAGAGGAAAATGCAGAACTGGAATATCTGGATATGCTGAACCGCCATATCGTAGACGGGATTATCAGCGGCGTCCATTCGCTGGAGATCGAAGAATATCAGAAGATTAAGAAGCCGATCGTTGCATTGGACCGGTATCTTGGGGCGGATATCCCTGTTGTGGCGGTGAACCATGAAAAGGGCGGCCGGATGGCGGCGGAAGAACTGGCGGGCAGCGGGTGCAGGATGGTGCTGCACTTTAGAGGCGATCAGGCGGTAGAATCCCCTTATCATGACCGCCATCATGCATTTGACCGTATCATGAAAGAAAGACAGGTGGAAGTGTATTCTTATGAATTGGAACGAAACCGTTTTGACATGGAGTATTTTGAGGCAGTCATCCAGGACATATTTTCCAGAGAGATAAAGTTTGACGGCGTATTTGGCACGGATATGCTGGCGGCTTTATACTTAAGGGAGGCAAAAGGAAGGGGCCTTCGTGTTCCGGAGGACGTTCGGGTTGTATCCTATGATGGAACCTATGTGTCCAGGATGACACGACCCGGGATGACGGCAATCATACAGCCAGTAGAAAAACTGGCCAATGAGGCGGCGAAAATGATTGACCTTCTGATTAACGGCGAAGCCTGCCATGAAGATAAGGTGGTGATGGAAGTCGGATTTCAGCAAGGAGAAACTACATTCCGGGACAGATGACATAGATTCATTTATGAAAGCGGCTACTTATTTGTATTTTCAATAAATGCCATAATATAACAAAAAAAGCAATAAGACACATAAGCCGGGAAATGATAGACTTAAACCATACGGGATTAAACCAAAAAGAGGTGATGGCTTATGAATTATATTGGGATTGACATCGGCTCTACTGCTTCCAAGGTCGTAGTACGGGGAAGCAAAGAGGCGTATTTTGTGCTGCCCACAGGCTGGAGCAGCAAGGAGACGGCCCAGACTATCCGGGCCAGGCTCAGAGAGATGGAGATTAATGTGGAGGATGAGGCGACTAAGGTAGTTGCCACAGGATATGGCAGAATCGTGGTAGACTATGCGGACCGGACGATCACGGAGATCACCTGTCACGGGCGGGGAGGCCGGGAACTGGCAGGCGAAAACTGTATGATCATCGATGTGGGGGGACAGGATACGAAGGTTATCTCGTTAAAGGATGGCGTGGTATATGACTTCCTGATGAATGATAAATGCTCCGCGGGAACAGGCAAGTTTCTGGAGATCATGGCCAACCGGCTGGGGGTTACGCTGGAGGAATTATTTGATCTGGCAGATCAGGGGACGGCCATCCCGATCAGTTCCCTGTGCACGGTATTTGCGGAGACGGAGATCATCAGCTATATCGGAGAAGGCAGGGAACGAAGAGACATCGCGGCCGGAGTGGTAGAATCAGTGGCGGAGAAGGTAGCGCAGCTTGCGAAGCGCCAGTCTTTGCAGGATCAGATCATCCTCACCGGAGGATTGAGCAACAGCCCTTATTTTGCGGGACGTCTGTCGGAGAAACTGGGAAAGACGGTGCAGACAAGGGAAATGGGAAAATACGCGGGCGCGCTCGGCGCGGCGTATCTTGCGGAAGAGAAAGGTTAACAGGAGGAAGAGAAGATGGAACTTATCAAGGAATTGCCAGAGGTATTTGAAGAGTTTGCGGAACAGAGACAGAAATCGTTCCTGGGTATTAAGAAACTGAAAGATGAAGGAGTGCCGATCGTAGGCGTATACTGTACATATTTCCCTCAGGAAATTGCGGTTGCCATGGGTGCGGCGGTGGTTGGGCTTTGCTCCACTTCCGATGAGACGATCCCGGCAGCGGAAGAAGACCTTCCAAAGAATCTATGCCCTCTGATCAAGTCCAGCTACGGGTTTGCCAAGACCGACAAATGTCCGTTCTTTTACTTTTCCGACGTGGTGGTTGGAGAGACGACCTGCGACGGAAAGAAAAAGATGTACGAGTATATGTCTGAATTCAAGCCAGTATATCTTATGGAACTTCCGAACCGACAGACGGAGGAAGGACTGATTCTGTGGAAGAAGGAGATTATCCGATTCAAAGAATATCTGGAAGATAAGTTTGATATAGAAATTACTGATGAGAAGGTACGTGAAGCCACACATACCATGAACGAGGTAAGGAAGTCCATGAAGCGGCTGTCCGCGCTTATGGCATATGATCCGGCTCCGGCTACCGGACTGGATATGTTCCATGTCATGTATGGAAGTACCTTCAAATTTGATAAGTCTGTAATTCCATCAGAAGTAGACGCGCTCACAAAACAGCTGGAGGATGAATACGCGCAGGGCAAGCATCTTGACAAGCGGCCGCGCATCCTTGTGACCGGCTGCCCTATCGGCGGCGCGACGGAGAAAGTCATCAAGGCCATCGAGGATAACGGAGGCGTTGTCGTTGCTTTTGAGAACTGCGTAGGCGCGAAGAATCACGACCAGCTGGTGGATGAAGATAATCCGGATATCTACGATGCCCTGGCCCGCAGATATATGGACATCGGATGCTCAGTCATGACGCCGAATCCCAACAGGCTTGACTTAATGGGAAGGCTGATCGACGAATTCCATGTGGACGGCGTGGTAGAAGTGATCTTGCAGGCCTGCCATACATACAATATTGAGACCAAGGGTATCCGCAAGTTCGTAAATGAAAAGGGCAAGCCCTACATCAGCGTGGAGACGGACTATTCTATGGCAGACTGCGGACAGCTGAATACAAGAATGGCAGCGTTTGTGGAAATGCTGTAGAAATCCATTCCGGCAATTATAAAAATTCGCACTAACCGGTCAATTGATAAGGAAGAATCGATTGACCGGTTTTTCTGCTTAAACTGTGGAGAAAAGTTTGCAAATACTTCGTATGTTTGCTTGAATAGCAAAGAGGGGTATGCTAATATTTACCATATCAGACATTCTGATTTCTAAAATTAATCAATGGCAGTTCGCCGACAAATCCAATGTTCAGATCAAATTTAAAAATGACGGGAGGGATGGCCTATGGGGGAAGTTTCTTGTTTTGTGTCTGTTAAGTAACTGATGGTTGTGATAAAATAAAAGGAGAAACATATGAGTAAACAACAGAATATGATACCATTGCAAGAATTAAACCTTACCAGCCGTTTTTTATTTGAAGAGGTATTGGAAGATCCCAGGACCCATCAGGATATATTAGAGATTATCTTCCAAAAAGAAATCCCTCTGCTTGAAAAGAATGAGACCGAAAAAGAATTAAGAGTGTCTCCGCTGCTTCGCTCCATCCGAATGGATGTATTTTCCATGGATCAGGAAAAGGTTATTTATAATACGGAAATGCAGCAGAAAAGAAGGGCAGATTTGGCGAAGCGCAGCAGATACTACCAGTCCATGACGGATACATCATTGCTGGAGCCAGGAGTACCGGATTACAATCGGCTGAATACGTCGTATATTATAATGATAATGCCGTTTGATTTATTCGGTTATAAAAGGTATGTATATACATTTCGATCCAGGTGCGAGGAGGAGGCAGAGTGCATTCTTGAAGATGGGGCAACCCGAATATTCTTGAATACCCGGGGAGAGAATGATAGCGAGGTTCCCCGGGAACTGGTAGAGTTCCTGCACTATCTGGAAAATACGACGGATGAGGCAGCAGCCGGGACGGACAGCGAGAGGATTAAAAGGATCCATAAACGGGTTTGCGAGGTAAGGCTTAGCGAGGAAGTCGGGGTGAAGTATATGCAGGCATGGGAAGAGAAATATTATGAGAAACAGGAGGCCAGGGAGGAAGGCATAAAGCTTGGCATTGAGGAAGGCATTCAAACAGGCGAGAGAAGAAAATTGAGGGAATTGGCTATAAAGAAGCAGCAAAAGGGAAAATCTATAGAGGAGATTGCGGAAATCCTGGAAGAGGATGAAGAGACGATTCGGCAGTTGCTGGAAGAGCAGGCCTGATTATATCGTAAACGCAATATTAATTTTAGTAAGAGAAGAGATACATGAACAAAGCAGGCAAGAGATATGCCTGCTTTTATATTGCTTGAAAACGTAAGATTAGACAAATAGAAGGGTCTGTCTACATAAAAAACATTTACGCATGTTTGTTCCTTTATCTTTTGCGGATATGTGCCTAGAATGTTAATTAAATAACAAAACTTTAGCAGAAAGGAGAACAAAAAGGAATGAAAGATTATCTAGGTTTTAAAGGAAAGGTATGCGTTGTATCTGGAGCAAGAACAGGTGTAGGAAAAGCGGCTGCGGAAATTCTTGTTGATCTTGGAGCGAAGGTATACGCGGCAGGCAGAAACAGGGGGGAGATTGAGGGGATTGAGAAATTTGTCATTATGGACTTATGCAGTAAAGAGTCAATTGACAAAGCGTTTAAAGAATTCCCGGAAAAGATTGACTGTTTTATCGGCTGCGCTGGATTATTTGGGGATGTAAATGATTTTATGTCTGTAACTATCACGAATTTTGTCTCGAATAAATACATAATCCAGGAATATTTAAGTAAGCGTATTGTCGACAAAGGTACGATTGGTTTTGTAACATCTAATAACGGGACGCACTGGGAGCAGGAAAGATTTAGAAAAGAGTGTCAGGCAACCATTGAGGCAGAGGGCTGGGAAGGAACGATACAGCAGCTTATCGATTCCGGATTAAGCCAGAAAACAGGGATGGATGGGTATAATTTTTCTAAAAGGTGCATGAACAATTTCCTGACCAGGACTGCCCATGATCTAAGCAAGCGTAATGTCAGGGTCAATTATGTCCTGCCTGGCCCCATTGATACCAAAATGCTTCATGCGTGTATGGATAATGCGGGAGCGCCAGTGGAAAGCCTGCTGGATTCAGTGCTGGAAAACGCTGACCATATCTGCGCGCCAGAGGAGGTTGCGGCTCCATTGATCGCTATGTGCTCAAATATGATGACCTATGTAACAGGGGCGGGGATATATACGGATTTTGGCCTGGATTCCTATATCCGGCTTGGACTTATAGAAGACCGGGTTGCCGGACAATATGAACCGTTGATATAAGAAATCAAAGGAGGAGTAGGAAAGATGACGAATAAGACAAGAGCTTGGCTTACATGGCTTGGCCTGGCGATAGTAGGGAGTTTAATGGGGGTTGCATATGGCGCTCCTACGTTGCTGTATGAGACTATACTGGAAAATACCGGGTGCACGCCGACGCAGTTTGGATTTATTTTTTCAGCAATGGGAATTGGCTTATTGATAGGCAGCCTGTTAGTGGGGAAAGCGATTGAGATAAATAGCAAAGCGTTTTCTATGGCAGGCTCGCTTTGCGCATTAATTCTTTATGCGGCAATTGGGCTAAGCAATAGTATTTTTGTAATTATTGTTGCGGGATTTTTGTATGGATTAATCTTCCAGTTTTGCGGAAATTCATTGCTGAGTGCCATGTGCGCGAGATGGTTCAATATAGGCAGGGGGAAAGTCGTATCTATTGCATTTGTATTGCAGGCATTAGCGAGCGTTATACTGAATCCTATTTTGGCAAAACTGGTAGTAGCGATAGGAGGAAAGGCAGCGGCCCTGCTATTAGGAATTGTATTTTCGGGAGTATCCTTTTTCCTCCTGGCATTTGCGGTGAGCAGATTCCCGGAACATTATAATATGAAAGCGATTGATCTCGGGAAAAATATGAAGGAAGAAAAGATATCAGAAGAAAAAGAAGCAGAAGGATACGAGTGTTCTTTGCCAGTGTTAAAAATCATTATGACACCCGCGTTTTTACTGCTTGCGGTCAGTGTATTCCTTATGTCTATGGGCTCAAATATTTATTTTAGCAATTCAACCATGATCTTCCAAAGTTTTGGACTGGATTATGAAAGCGCTGCTCTGGCAATGTCCATATATGGAATCGCGGGCATGGCCATTAGTTTTTTGAGCGGCGTGATCATTGATAAGCTTGGGCCGAAGAAAGGGTTATCAATATTTTTTGGGCTTGCGGCAGCAGTCTGCCTTGCGTGTCCGTTATTAAAGGGTTGGACAGGCGCTGTGATTTTTGCTGTATTTATCCCCTGCTGCTCGGTTTGGAATATGATTGCCGCTATGGCGCTGCCAAAGATGTTTGGCGTAAAAAGAAGCGCTTCGCTTATGGGCTATATTAATTTCTGCGGAAGCCTGTGCTCGATCATTATCGGACCGATAGCCACCGGACTTTATGGGATGACAGGCTCATATGTAACGCCTGTCGTTATTACCGGAGCAGGCATAGCGATTGCTACAGTATTTGTATGGATTTCCTTAGGAGATAAGATGGCTGCAGGCGTGCGCAGGCGGGATGAGATGTTTCAGATTAGGAAGAACGCTAATTAAGCGGCATTGAATATTTTTTGATTTCTAGATGGCCGGGATGTCAAGTATTTCAACTAGATTAAAGCGGAATTTATGGTATAATGAACACAATGAGCCAGGCGGGAAGCGTTTGGCGAATGTGTGATAATCACTAATATTCTATATGAGGTGTGCATATGGCTTTAAAAGTTGATACCAGGAGAATACTGGCTGAGTCATTGGAAAATTTATTAGAGAAGAGGGAATTGAAGGATATAACGGTTAATGAGATCGTAGGGAACTGCGGGGCCGCAAGAAGTACGTTTTATCATCATTTTAAAGATAAATACGATCTTGCGAACTGGATATACGAGGATTTCCTGACCGGATATCTGAATACGCAGGAGCACGTGGATATGGATTACTATTCCATGCAATTGGAGCCATTAGAATTCATCTATTCAAAGAAAACTTTCTTTTCGAAGATCTGTAAATATAAGGGCCAGAACTGCTTTTATGAATTTGTGTTTCAGATCACGCAAAAAAGAGCGGTTGAAATGGCCAGGAGAATTCAAAAAACGGATAATCTCCCGGAGGAAATCCTGATAGCAATAGATTATATGTCATCGGGGCATGCCTATCTGCTCAACAAATGGGTGGTGCAGGGATTTTTTATCAAGCCGGATAAGATGGCGCAGTATCTGCTAGAGAATACGGCGCCTGGTATTGAACGCATCTGCAGGGTGGAAGAGTTATAATAGGGAAAGCGTTTAAACCCCTGAAGCATTGGAGTTCCTTTGCTTCAGGGGTTTTGTATTGATTGATAGTGTTAAAAATAAAACAAAATAATCCAAGTGTTGTTTGGATGGACATTCAGGGGTGTTTGTTCATTGTATTTGGAGGGCAGCGAGGTTATAACTGAATCATAGATAATACATAGAACAAATCAAATGTCAGAAAGGATGAAAGGAAATGGAGTTTAAATCAATTTTTACCCCGTTGAAAATCGGGAACATGGTACTTAAGAATCGCCTGGTTATACCTGGAATGGGAAACAATCTTGGCTCAGAAGACGGGGCTGGAGATATGACGCCAAAGGCACAGGCATATTATGCAGAAAGAGCAAAGGGCGGGTATGGGCTCATCATGACAGAGGTTGTCCGTGTAACAGAGGACGGCAATTCCATACCACAGGAAATTAGTATTTATGACGATAAGTTCATTCCTGGCTTAAGAAAGATGGTGGAAGAAGTACATCAATATGGCAGTAAAATCTGCGCGCAGCTTCATCACGCTGGACGTGAAGCAGAAAGAAGCCAGAAAGCACCTTCCCCGATTAAGATGTCTTCTTCGCCATTCTTCAAATCTGTGGCACCTAAGGAACTGACAACACAAGAATGCTGGGAACTGATACATGCATTCAGCGATGCCGCCGTACGCGCTAAGAAAGCCGGATTTGACTGCGTAGAGCTTCATGGTGGCCATCAGTATCTGATCGCACAGTTTCTCTCGCCTTATACAAATAAGAGAACAGACGAATTTGGCGGAAATACGGATAACCGGGCTCGATTCCTTACAGAGATCATCAAGGAGATCAAAGAAAAGTGTGGAGATTACCCGGTGATCGTACGTATCAGCGGAGATGAACGGGCATACGGAGGGCGCACGCCGCTTCAGAGCGCGGTACTTGCAAGAATTATTGAGGCAGCAGGCGCCGATGCCCTTAATATCAGCGTAGGGAATGGAGCAACCAATGCAACGGTGGCACCGCCTTCCTACCCCATGGGCCATATTCTTGATGATGCCTCAAGAGTAAAGAAGGCAGTATCAATACCAGTAATTGGAGTAGGACGTGTCCATGATCCCTATATGATTGACGCGGCAATTGACGAAGGATGGGTAGATGCCGTGGCAGTAGGCCGCCAGTCTATCGCTGATCCATACTTCCCGAATAAGCTTCTGGCCGGGCATCCGGAAGAGGTATGCCCCTGCGTATCCTGCCTTCAGGGCTGCGTGGGCAGATTAAATGATCCAGATTACCTTGACATTAACTGCCTGATGAACCCATTTGTATCCCGGGAGCATGAATGGAAGATCGAAGAAGCAGGACAAAAGAAAAAAATCGTCGTTATCGGCGCGGGGGCGGCAGGTATGCAGTATGCCCAGATTGCGGCGCAGAGGGGACATGAAGTTATTATTTTTGAAAAGAATGATCGTGTTGGAGGACAGGTTCTTCTGGCGGCTATGCCACCGTCTAAGCAGGCATTTTGCTCGGCAATCCGTTACTGGGAAACGATGTGTCGAAAGTACGATGTTGAGATCAGATTAAATACGACTGCGACAGTAGAATTAATAAATGCGGAGAATCCTGATGTCGTGGTCATCGCAACCGGATCTTTGTCTGCCCATCCTCCGTTCAAGGGGCTTGAAGAACATGCGGTTATGGATGCAAGAGAGGTTCTTATAGGCAAAGTCACTCCAGAACATAAGTCAATGGTTATCGGCGGCGGCCTAGTAGGATGCGAGCTGGCATCCATGCTGGCAGAACAGGGACATGAGATTACGATCGTGGAAATGGGAGACCATCTGCTGCCGGAACTTGCGCTGTGGCAGCAATGGGCACAGCAGGATCTGCTGGAGTTTGTAACCGAAAAGTGCAAGATCCAGACTAGTTCTAAGGTGATGGAAGTATTAAAGGATGGTGTCGTCTTAGAATGCAATGGAGAACAACTGACTCTGGACGGCTATGGCAGCGTGATACTTGCGTGTGGCGCAAAGCCGCTGAATGTATTCTCTGATAAGCTGGGGGATATTCCTGAAGTCCAGGTCATCGGGGATGCTGTGAAAGTGAGCAAGATCATTGATGCGGTTGAAGAAGCGACGAGATATGCGCTCTATGTATAAATAGTATAAGTTATGGCAATTAAGGAAGGGGGTGCGTCAGCCCCCTCCTTTTTTTGTTAGGACAGTTGGAATGCGAGACATTTCAGCTGTTTTGTTTATCCAGTATACAGAGTTAATGATTTGTATATATATTTCTGCCCCAGGCCATGTGATAATTTTAACAAAATATTGAGGGATAACCATGTGGAAAGGAGAAGAAAGTCTTGAAATCAAAAATATATTATGGATATTTTGTGACGTTCCTGGCAGGCTTGACAATTATGGGATCTTATGGAATCTTGTCGTCTTGTATGGGGAATTTTATTGCCGCGGGCATTCTGAAGAAAGGGTGGAATGCAGCAATTGTAGGCCTGGCATATTCTATGCGGCTTATTCCTTCTGCAATATCTCCGCTCGTAGGCATTATACTGGCCAGGTTTGGCCCCCGGCGGACTATTTTTTGGACAACATTATTAACTTCTATAATTGTTATTATATGCGGATACTTTGATTCAGCATGGGGATTCGTATTTGGATTTGGCCTGGCTGTTGGCGTATCAATGTATTTTAATGATAATCTTGCCTGTACTACAGTAATCAATAATTGGTGGGAAAACAGAAGAGGCCAGATGAGCAGTATGTTAATGACGTTTTCATATGCAGGAGGAGTTATCTTTCCTCTTATAATCGCCTGGATGTTAAGGACTTTTGAGTGGAAGACCACAATGTGGCTTTGCGGGCTTCTTCTTTTCTGTATAACAGCCCTTCCGCAGTTTTTCTGGATGAAAGATCGCCCGGCAGAAATGGGATTAAAAATTGAAGAAGGCCTGAAGCCAAAGCAATTGAAGAAAAAGAAGCGGATAACGAATGAGCCGGCGGACGAGCCGGAAGATTGGGATGTGAAATCGGCTCTTAAGACTCCGCAGATATGGATTCTTGGAATTTTGTATGGATTCATCTGTACGCCATTTATTGTAGTTATGAATTATTCCATCACTCATCTTGAAATGAATGGGATGGGAGGAATGCAGGCCACTTATTTTATATCGGGCCTGAGTGTTACGACGTTTATTTTCACGCTGTTTATCGGGACCATTGTTGACTATCTTGGGGTAAAGAAAAGTTTTATACTCGCGTTTTTAATGGGGGCGGTTGGAATTATAAGCATAGTATTTGTAAACTGCAGTTATCTTACCTGGATTATCCCTTTGATATGCTGTCCATTTCCGATGAGTATGGGGCTGCCTATCGTGACTACTGCTGTTGGCGATTATTATGGCAAAAAGAATTTTTCGATAATATGGGGATTTGCGCTGCCGCTTACTACGCTTGCAACGATTGGAATATCACCATTAGTAGGCATTATGCTGGCTCATTTTAATTCGTTGACGCTGGCGTTTGTGGCAGCTTCGCTTCATCAGCTAGTAGGAATTGTCCTCGTGCTTTTTCTGAAGAAGCCGGTTGGGCAACGCTGCCAATAAGTAAATTAAGACATTCTCCCAAGGGACGTTTTCCTGCATGGCGGGTTGACACAAGTCCGATTCCGTACTATAATACGTCTGTTGTGAGTACGGAATCGGACTAAGGAGAGGCTTATGGAAAATACGTTTGGAAATGAATTGAGAGAGTTTAACTGCCTTTATAAAGAAGTGGATGAGATATATCATGAGATAGCCTTGAAGATGGGAATATCGGACAGCGGATTTATTATACTGTACGCTTTGGCGGAACTGGGAGACGGGTGCCTGCAAAAAGATATTGCGAAGATTTATTATATCAGCAAGCAGACGGTCAATTCTTCCATCAGCAATCTTAAGAAGAATGGGTATGTATGCCTCCGTCCGGGAAAAGGCCGCGATATGCATATCTGCCTGACGCCTCGAGGCGAGGAACTGATCCGGGAAAAGATTGTTCCGGTAATAGAAGCGGAAAACAGTACATTTGCCGCTATGACCCAAAAAGAAAGCAGGGAACTGATCAGGCTGACCAGGAAGTATGCTTCTCTTTTACGGGAAAAAGCGGAACAAATATTATGATTTAGGGGGACTCATGAGAATACAGCTATCAGATCACTTTACTTATAGAAAACTTATTAGGTTCGTGCTGCCATCTGTTGTCATGATGGTCTGCACATCCTTATACAGCATCGTAGACGGGCTCTTTGTATCCAACTTTGTAGGGAAGACTCCATTTGCGGCGATTAATCTGACCATGCCTCTTCTGATGGGGCTGGGCTCCATTGGATTCATGATCGGAACAGGAGGCAGCGCCATAGTTTCCAAGACATTAGGAGAAGGAAAGGAAGACAGAGCCAGCCAATATTTTACCCTTCTTGTTGCTGCCGCGGCAGTATTAAGCCTGGTATTCGGGATTACAGGCTTTATCTTTGCGCGCCCGATCATGGCCGCCATGGGAGCCAGGGGCGAGATGCTGGAATATTGCGTGATATACGCGAGAATCTCGCTGTGCTCGATGCCGGCGTTCTTCCTGCAGAATGTATTTCAGAACTTCCTGGTGGTTGCCGAAAGGCCAGAATTAAGCCTGAAAGTATCTATAATGGCGGGACTTACGAATGTGGTGCTGGACTTTGTATTTATTGTAATCTTCAAGTGGGGAATCGTAGGAGCGGCGGTTGCCACGGCCATGGGGGAAGTGGTTGGAGGAGTCGCGCCTATCCTGTATTTTGCGGGGAAGGGAAACAGGCTGATCCGATTTACGAAAACCAGGCTTTATGGAAATGTGATTCTCAAGGCTTGCGCCAATGGCTCGTCAGAACTGATGACCAACGTCTCTATGTCCCTGGTAAATATGCTGTATAATTTCCGGCTGATGGCAGTAGCGGGAGAAAACGGGATCGCGGCCTATGGCGTCATCATGTATGTGAATTTTGTGTTTTCTTCCATGTATATTGGCTATTCTATCGGTGCGGCACCCATCGTTTCATATCATTATGGGGCTGGAAACCGGACGGAATTAAAGAATCTGCTGAAAAAGAGCCTGGGGCTTATCGGCTTAACGGGGATCGTGCTGACTGCTTTGGCGGAGATTACTTCCGGTCCATTGGTGGAGATCTTTGTAGGCTATGATAGGGAATTATTCGAGATGACTTGCCATGGATTCCGGATTTATGCCCTGTTCTTTATCATCTGCGGCTTCAATATCTGGAGTTCTGCCTTTTTTACCGCCCTTGGAAATGGAGTGGTATCCGCCACTATCTCATTTCTCAGGACACTGGTATTCCAGAGCGGCGCGGTTATGCTCCTGCCAATATTCCTGGGGCTGGATGGCGTCTGGCTGGCGGTGGTGGCGGCAGAAATCATGGCGCTTTGCGTGTCAGCCATCTTCTGTGTGGCACAGAGAAAGAAATACGGATATCTGTAACGTGCGAAGAGAGGGCTGTCGGTTAGTACCGATTTTAGCCCCTGATATTTAAGAAAGAGAGAACCCTGTAGAATTCAGGCTTTTTCAAAGCCTTGACCTTCCACAGGGTTCTCTCTTTCTTGACGGACAGGTTTTATGAGATCTATGCGATAGCGATGTCAGATCTGTTCATAGACTTTCGCCAGGATATCCAGAAGCTGTTCTCTGTCGAAGGCAGCGGTATCCAGGCAGAGGTCGTAATTCTCCATATCTTCCCAATACTGATCCGTATAATAGTTGTAGTAGTAGCTCCTGTCTTTGTCTACCTTGCGGATCAGCTGCTCCGCCTTCTTCTCATCCAGAGAATAACGCTCCATGACTGTCCGGATACGGTCGTCATAAGGCGCATACAAGAAGACGTGGCGGCTCGTCTGGCAGTCTTTAAGGACATAGTCAGCGCAGCGGCCTACGATGATGCAGTCCTCCCTTTCGGCAAGTTTTAAGATCACGTCAGACTGGGTCTCAAACAGTTTCTCGTCAATGTGCTCATATCGATATCTGCGGTCCAGGCCGGAATCCAGATCGACTTGATAAGACCAGGGCTTTTCACGTTTTTCATCTACACGCTTTAACTGCTCATAGGGAATATCGATCTGTTCGGATGCCAGTTTGATGAGTTCCTTGTCATAACAGTTGATCCCAAGCTTTGCTGCCAGAGCGTTTCCGATGATGCGCCCGTCACTTCCGAATTGCCGTCCGATGGTAATTACACGTTTACTCATATATATACCCCGCTTTCTATTAGGAAAGTCCTTTGTTAGGGTGGACTCCTTTACTAATTTCAGTGTAACATGCCCGGAAAAATGTGTAAAGAAAGAAGTGGAAATGATATTCTGTCCAGCTTTTTTGGCTGTTTGAAAGGACCCCCTACCGGGGTTGTGACCCCCAAAATGCAATGATATACTTGGTGAAAAGGATGGTTTTGGAGGAGGAAAATGGTGAAGAAAAGGCTGATAAGTATTTTAGGAAGCATTGCGCTGGTGGCGGGCCTTCTTGCAGGCTGCGGCAAAAGCGGCTCTCCAGATGGAGGTTCTGTAGAGAGGGAGGAAGACCGGCTGATGGATGAGGTTGTGGTAACCATGCCCGCAACGTCAGAGCCTGAATCTGGATTTGATCCGGCTTATGGCTGGGGAGCGGGAGAACACGTCCATGAGCCGCTGATCCAAAGCACTCTTACTAAGACGACAGAAGATCTTAAGATTGAAAAGGATCTGGCAACAGACTATCAGGTAAGCCCTGACGGCCTTACCTGGACGGTCACGATCCGTGATGACGCGGCGTTCACGGACGGGGAGCCTCTGACGGCGGAGGATGTGGCATTTACTTATAATAATTGCAAGGATAAGAGCACAGTCAATGATTTTACCATGCTGGATAAGGCTGTGGCAGTGGATGATAAGACTATTGAGTTCCATATGACAAGAGCATTTTCTATCTGGCCCTATACTATGGCGGTAGTGGGAATCGTCCCGGAACATGCCTATGACGAGAAGTATGGACAGAATCCGATGGGTTCTGGCCGCTATATCATGAAGCAGTGGGATAAAGGACAGCAGGTGATCTTTGAGGCCAATCCGGACTATTATGGGGAGAAGCCAAGAATTAAGAAAGTTACGGTTCTGTTCATGGAAGAGGACGCTGCGCTGGCAGCAGCAATGGCTGGAAAAGTGGATGTGGCGCATACTGCGGCTTCTTACAGCGAGCAGAACGTAGAAGGCTACAGTCTTTTGGCCGTGCAGACGGTAGACAACCGGGGATTTAACCTGCCGTGCGGCAAGCCGCGGGAAAAGGAGGGCATTACTTACGGCAACTCGTTTACGGCAGATGTGAATGTAAGGCGGGCGATCAATATCGGAATAGACCGGGAAGAGATGATTGAAAATGTGCTGAATGGATACGGAACCCAGGCCTATAGCGTATGTGACAAGATGCCCTGGTATAACAGCCAGTGCGAGGTGGAATATGACCAGGAGGAAGCAAAAAGGCTTCTTTCGGAGGCCGGATGGGAAGAGGGCAAAGACGGCATCCGGGAAAAGAACGGGGAAAGAGCAGCCTTTACCTTGATGTTCAGCACCGGGGACAGCGTCCGCCAGGCGCTTGCGGAAGATACGGCCAATCAGCTGAGGGAAATCGGGATTGAAGTGAAGACCGAGGGCGTAGGCTGGGATGTGGCGTACGACAGGGCCCAGTCAGAGCCGCTAATGTGGGGCTGGGGCGCCCATACGCCGATGGAACTGTACAATATTTATCATACTCTTGAAGGAAAAGGTATTGGACAGGCGGAGTATTCGCCTTACGCTAATGAAAAGGTAGACCAGTATATGGATCAGGCGCTTGCCACAGGCTCATTGGAAGATTCCTATGAATTATGGCAAAAGGCCCAGTGGGATGGAAACACTGGCATTACCCAGGAAGGGGATATCCCATGGATCTGGCTGTGCAATATAGATCATCTGTATTTTGTAAGGGACGGCCTAGCGATCGCGGATCAGAAGATCCATCCTCATGGGCATGGATGGTCTATAGTAAATAATGTGGATCAGTGGTTCTGGGAGGACAAATAATGAAAAGGCGCTATGCCATTAAGATCACTCAAAACATCATACGGGCGCTGCTTTTGGTGATCCTGACCAGCATGGTGGCATTCGCGCTTATGAAGGCCTCCCCGGTAGACCCGCTTCAGGCGAACGTCGGGCAGGCCGCGCTGGGCAGCATGAGCCAGGAGCAGATTGAGAAGCTGCGTGAATATTGGGGAGTCGGGACATCCCCTGTCCGGCAGTACCTGTCCTGGGCCGCCGATTTCGCTACAGGCGATATGGGGACATCCCTTTTGTATCGTCAGCCGGTCAAGGACGTGATCGCGGTCAAACTGTCGAATTCCCTTTTCCTGATGGCGCTTGCCTGGGTGATCTCGGGGATACTGGGATTTGCGCTGGGAGCGGTCGCCGGGATGAATGAGGGACGTTTGATAGACAAGGGTATCAAGGGCTATTGCCTTTTGATCTCCAGCACGCCCACCTTCTGGCTGGCGCTTCTTCTGCTGGTAGTATTCGGAGTATGGCTGAAAATACTGCCTATTGGGCTTAGCGTGCCGATCGGAGTGGAGGCCAGCGGGGTTACATTCATGGACCGGGTGTATCACGCGATTCTGCCAGCGGTTACTTTGAGCATTACCGGCGTATCAAATATCGCGCTTCATACCAGGGAGAAGATGATAGATATCATGGAAAGCGACTTTATGCTGTTTGCGCTAGCCAGAGGAGAGAGGGGCTGGAGGCTTTTCTGGCGCCATGGATTCCGCAACGTCCTGCTTCCCGCGATTACGCTGCACTTTGCGGCCATCAGCGAGATTATCGGAGGCTCCGTCCTTGTAGAGCAGGTGTTCTCCTATCCGGGGATTGGGCAGGCGGCGGTAGCGGCAGGGCTTGGAAGCGATATGCCGCTTTTGATGGCGATTACCATCGTCACCGCCCTGTTCGTCTTTGGAGGCAATCTGATCGCCAATCTCCTCTATGGGCTGGTTGACCCTAGAATCAGAAGAGGAGGGGAGGCACAATGAAGCATTTGAACCGTAGAAAGAGAGTAATGGCAGGGGTGGCGCTGGCGACGGCCTTCCTTCTTGCCGTATTTATCGGAGGTTCTATCTGCTCTGAACTGGCAGTGGCGACAGACTTTACTCAGAAGAACCTTCCTCCGGGAGCGGGACATCTTTTTGGCACGGACTGGATGGGACGGGATATGCTGGCGCGGACGTTGAAAGGACTGTCTTTGAGCATTTTTCTTGGAATCCTGGCAGCCGGGGCCAGCGCATGTATTGCCCTGATTCTGGGGATTGCTTCCGCGACACTTGGAAAGACTGTGGATAAGGTCATTACGTTTATCATTGATCTGATACTTGGAATCCCGCATATCCTTTTGCTGCTTTTGATCTCAGTGGCTCTGGGCAAAGGGCTTAGAGGCGTGGCCCTGGGAATCGCGCTGACGCACTGGCCATCCCTTGCCCGCCTGATACGGGCGGAAGTATTACAGCTTAAAGAAAGTCCGTACATACAGGTTGCGCAGAAACTTGGAAAGAGCAGATGGTACATTGCCCGAAAGCACATGCTGCCCCATCTGCTGCCCCAGTTCCTGGTAGGGCTGGTGCTTTTATTTCCCCATGCGATCCTGCATGAGTCCAGCATCACCTTCCTGGGATTCGGCCTGTCTGCACAGCAGCCCGCGATCGGTATCGTGCTGTCAGAATCTATGAAGCATCTGGTGACGGGAAAATGGTGGCTTGCCCTGTATCCCGGAATATTCCTGGTACTGACTGTAGCCATGTTCTATGTAGCAGGGGAAGGGCTTCGTAAGATCGCAGATCCAGGAAGCGTGCACGGATAGGAGAAGAGAAAATGGAATTACTGAATATCAAGGATCTGAATATATCGTTTACGCAGTATGATAAGGGGATGCGCCAGACCGAGCTGAACGTGATCCGCAGCCTGGATGTGACGGTGAACGCCGGGGAGATGGTGGCAGTGGTAGGCTCCAGCGGTTCAGGGAAAAGTCTGCTGGCCCATGCGATTCTGGGGCTTTTGCCTTATAATGCTTCCATAAAAGGCGATATGGCCTATTGCGGCAGCGAACTGACGCAAGAAAGAATTGAAAAACTCAGGGGAAACGAGATCGTCATGGTTCCCCAGAGCATTGCGTATCTGGATCCTCTGATGAAAATAGGTCCACAGATCCGCAAAGGGAGAAAAGACGGAACTACGAAAAAGAAGTTAAGAGACATTTTTTCCAGGTATGAGTTGAAGGAGGATGTGCAGAATCTGTACCCTTTCGAACTTTCCGGGGGAATGAACCGGAGGATTCTGATCTCAACCGCCCTGATTGAAGAACCCAGGCTGGTGATTGCCGATGAGCCGACGCCGGGTCTGGACTTAAAGGTGGCAAAGAGGGCCATGGGGCATTTTCGGGAACTGGCGGATATGGGGGCTGGTGTGCTGGTGATCACCCACGATCTGGAACTGGCGCTTGAAGTGGCAGACCGGATTGTCGTCTTCTATGCGGGATGCACGGTGGAAGAAGCCAAAGCCTGTGATTTCGAGAAGGAAGAGACGCTGCGCCATCCTTATACCAAGGCGCTGTGGAGGGCCATGCCAATGCATGGATTCCAGACTATTGAAGGCACGCAGCCGTATGCCAAGGATATGCCTGAGGGGTGTCCGTTTTCTCCCAGATGCCAGTCATATACAAAGGAGTGTGTGAGGGAAGTTCCACTGCGACATCTAAGGGATGGGCGCGTCAGATGCCTGCATGCGAGATAGTCGATCTGCCGCAGGGTGAAAAATCAGGAGGTCCAAGGCCTGGTGGCCGCAAGGCAAGTGAGATTAAAGAGATAGGAGAGGCAGGAATATGAGATTAGAGGCACGCGGGGTTGCTTACCAGTATGGAAATGGAAGTCCAAGGATTCTTGAAGACTTTGATTTTGAAATGGAACACACGGAGAGGGTGGGCATTATGGCACCCAGCGGATATGGGAAGACAACTCTGTGCAAACTGCTTTCCGGTTATCTGAAGCCGGAAAGAGGCCAGGTTCTTCTGGATGGAAGGCCTCTTAGCCAGGAGAACGGCTACTGCCCGGTTCAGATGATCTGGCAGCAGCCGGAGATGGCTGTCAATCCAAGGATGCGTATGAGAGACGTGATTCTGGAAGGAGACCAGGTTGAAGAACGAGTCTGGAGGGAGCTAGGGATCGAAGAAGACTGGATGAACCGGTTTCCCACAGAGTTATCCGGCGGCGAATTGCAGCGATTCTGCATAGCCAGGGCGCTGGGGAAAAGGACAAGGTTTTTACTGGCAGATGAGATCAGTACCATGCTGGACTTGATCACTCAGAGCCAGATATGGGACTTCCTGGTCAAGGAAGTAGGGCGAAGGCAGATCGGACTGATCGTAGTCAGCCACAACAAGCCCTTGCTTGATCATGTCTGCACGAGAATTGCAAATTTGAGCAAGACTGCATATAATAAGTAAGTAGGGACAATATTTTGCCCTTATTTACTTATTTTATTGTATACATATAGGCATAGAAGAAGGGAAAGCGGCTTGGGGGGGAATAATGTGGACAGGATAGAGAGCGAACGGCAGACGAGACAGTACATAAAAATGACGGAGACGCCAGTGCCACGGCTCATAACGCGGCTTGGCATCCCCACGATCATCAGCATGCTGATAACGAATATCTATAATACGGTAGATACATATTTCGTGAGCATGGCAGGGACCAGCGCCAGCGGGGCTGTGGGCATCGTGTTCAGCCTGATGGCGATTCTTCAGGCATTTGGATTCATGTTCGGGCACGGTGCGGGAAGCCTTATCTCCCGCAAGCTGGGGAATAAGGATCAGGAAAGCGCCAGCAGGTTCGCGTCCACCAGTTTCTTTATGGCCCTGCTGTTTGGAACTTTGATTGGAGCCCTGGGGATTCTTTTTCTGACTCCATTTATGCGTCTGCTTGGCAGTACGGAGACGATTCTGCCATATGCCAGGCAGTATGGGTTCTTCATTCTGCTTGCCGGGCCATTCATGACCAGCAGCTGCGTGCTGAATAATATCCTGCGTTATGAAGGGCGGGCGGCATATGCCATGGTAGGGCTAACTGCCGGAGGAATCCTGAATATGATCGGGGATCCGATATTGATGTTCTATCTGAATATGGGGGTTGCGGGAGCCGGACTGTCTACGGCTTTGTCGCAGATAATCAGCTTCCTCATCCTGCTTGGCATGTTTCTGGCGGGAAAGACGGAGAGCAAACTCTCCCTCCGCCTGGTGACGAGGAAGGCGGAAGAAGTGGCCGCGATTGTAAAGACCGGTTTTCCGAGCCTGATCCGGCAAGGGCTTGGCAGTATATCGACGATGCTCCTTAATCATCAGGCAGGCGTCTATGGAGATGCGGCGGTTGCAGCCATGAGCATCGTGAACCGGATATGCATGCTGATATTCTCCGTAGGGCTTGGCCTTGGCCAGGGCTATCAGCCTGTGGCGGCGTTTAACTACGGAGCGGGAAAATATGACCGGGTGAAAAAAGGCTTCTGGTTTACAGCGGCATCGGGCGAGATCATTCTGGGCGGACTCGCGGCAATTGGACTGCTTGTGTCCGCTAATGTGATCGGGCTGTTTCGGGATGACCCGGAAGTGATCCGCATTGGCGTGACAGCGCTCCGGTTCCAGTGTGTCGCCTGCTTCTTCCAGCCGCTTACAGTGTGTACGAATATGATGTTCCAAAGCGTGGGAGAGAGCGGAAAGGCATCTTTCCTGGCATCGTTAAGAAGCGGCATCTGCTTCATCCCGCTGATATTGATCCTTCCGTCTTTTATGGGGCTTGCAGGCGTGCAGATTGCCCAGACGGCGGCCGATCTTATGACATTCGCAATATCGCTGCCGCTTTTGATACCATTTTTACGAACATTGGAGAAGACGAATGAAAAAGAAAGTTGTGAAATATAGTTTGCTTGCCCTGCTGATCATACTGGCGGCATTCTCCCAGACATTAAGTATGAAGGCCGATATCGGCGTGTGCGCCTGCTGGGATTCTGTCAGCATGAATGTATATCAGATTACCGGAATAAAGGTAGGGACATTCAGCATAGTGGGGAATCTGGCCTGCGTGGCGATCCAGCTGCTGATTCTGAAGAAAGAGTTTCCACCGGTGAAATTCTTACAGATTCCAGTAGCCATCCTTTTCGGTATTGTAACGAACGCAGTATACTATCATGTACTGGTTTTTGAGATACACAGCTACTTTGTCAGGATGCTGTTGTGGGCGTTATCCTATATAGGTCTCGCGCTTTTTATTGGAGCGCTGACGATCATGGATATCATTACCATGCCTGTAGAGGGAACTTGCTATATCATAAGCAGCAGGTATGGAATTGATTTTGCCAAACTGCGCCTGTCAGCGGATGCAGCCTGCATTATAATCTCTCTGGCCCTGACATTTGCCTTTGGCCTGACCTTGAAGATTCGCGAGGGGACGATAGCGGGAATGCTGGTGCTGGGGCCACTGATGGGATGGTGTATGAAATGGGAGAAGAAAGTACTGGAATATATTGACTTATAGTGTCCGCCGCTTTCCTATTCTTTGCTGGTATGTTAGAATATTGGCAGGACATATCGCGAAGGAAAGACAAGATGGAAAGGCATGTTATGAAGAGGAAGAGACTACATAGAACGAACCGAATAAAAGGAATCGCCGGCTGCATATTATTGGCAGCCGGTTTTGCACTGCTTTTTATCTCTAGATTATCCCAGGAGTTTGCCCACTGGTACAGCACGAAGGTGTATCCGGTCTGGGTGGGAACCACAGGCAGGCTGATGAACCTTTTTCCTTTTTCCGTGTCTGAAGTTCTTCTGTATATCATGATTGTCATTATTCTATTGTCTGCAGGAGTGCTGATTATAAAAGAAGTGATAAGAAAGGCAGGGAAGAAGGAGGCGTGTTCCTGGGGAATGGGCGTGTTCCTGCTTGCGGCCTCTCTGTTCTTTCTCTATGTATTAAACTGCGGAGTCAACTACCACCGGGAATCCTTCTCGGAAAGTTCGGGCATCCAAGTAAAAGACTATACGGCGGGCGACTTAAAAGAAGTCTGCCAGTGGCTTACCCAGAAGGTAAATGAGACAAGCAGCCAGGTGGAGCGCGATCAAGACGGAGTGATGGTACTGGATATCCTGATGGAGAAATACGCAGCAGAGGCGATGAGGAGCCTGGGGGAGGAATATCCGGAACTGGCCGGATATTATCCCCGGCCCAAGGGATTGCTGGTGCCTTGGATACTCTCTATCCAGAATCTGACAGGGGTCTATTCGCCGTTTACCGTAGAAGCGAATTATAACAGCGGGATGACAGATTACAATATTCCTTTTACCGCCTGCCACGAACTTTCCCATCTGAGAGGATTCATGCAGGAAGAGGAAGCCAATTTCATCGCCTATCTGGCCTGCAGCAGATCAGTTAACGCCCAGTTCAGATACAGCGGGAATCTGCTGGGATGGGTCTACTGTATGAGCGTTCTGCATACGGTAGATTATGACGCGTGGGAAGAAGTACGGCAGACGCTGGCGCCGGAAGTGGAGCCGGATCTTGCGGCAAACCGGGAGTACTGGGCCAGATATGACGGGGCAGTGGCAGAAGTATCCAACAAGGTGAATGATACCTATTTGAAGGCAAACGGCCAGGATGACGGGGTGAAAAGTTATGACCGCATGGTCGATCTGATCGTCGCCTATTATTTGCAAGTTATTCTGGCGTAGACATTCAGTCTATGCTAGAATATGAATAAAGCATTATATTTCTAATACTCTAGCGGCATATGCCATATCTTCAATCTATTGCCTACCGGCATCTATTCGGAAATCTCAATGCTTAAAAACCCCAGGAAAACAGCAGAGAGGTTCCGGAATGAATAGGGTGCGAGAAGGGAGCCTCCTGCAATTAAACAAGGAGGAAAACCTATTTCAGAGAATCCGGAATTAGACAAGGAGGAAGGAATCAGTAGGATAAAGAAGGAGGCTGATAGTATATGAATGTAGGATCAAGGCTGACGGTTAAGGCGTACCCTGTCACAGAATTGTGCTATGGGGATGAGAATCGGGTGACGGTGGATGGCAGGATGACGGTCTGCAAGAATATTGCAGACAAGATTCTGGCGCAGGAACCATTGATTAAGGAGATTGATATCCGTATTATCATGCCGGATGAGCACCAGCAGCATACCAACACGGTGATGGATGTGATTCCTCTGGCAACAAAAGTGCTGGGACGGGTGGGGGAGGGCATTACCCATACCCTGACAGGCGTATATGTGCTCCTTACCGGCGTGGATGAGAGCGGGCGCCAGGTGTGCAATTTTGGAGCCAGCGACGGAATACTCGAGGAGAAGATTGCCTGGGGGCGGGCAGGAACGCCGCTTAGGAGCGATATGCTGATCTCCTTTGACGTAGTCCTTAAGGAAGGATCCTGGGCGGACCGTCCGGGCCCGGAAGCAGCCCATCGCGCCTGCGATACATTCTGCCAGATATTCCGGGATCAAATGAAGAAGTTCAATGGATACAAGTGCGCAGAAAAGCATGTTTTTCAGGAGACGTATGAGCCGGGGAAAAAAGATGTCTATATTGTAAAGGAAGTATCCGGGCAAGGCGCCGTATATGATACACGGATGTTCGGACATGAGCCTTGCGGATTCGAAGGCGGGAAGTCTGTCATTGATATGGGCTGTATGCCTGCGCTGGTGACGCCCAATGAATTCAGGGATGGCATTATGCGCGCGATGGACTAGGATTCGACGATAAAGTATGGAGGTGCAGTTATGGGAATTGGAACAAGCATGAAAGAAACTTCCCTGCATTATTACAGGGATCCTTTGGTAGAAGCCGTATCGGAAGACCCGGAAGTCAATCTGAGGGGCATCATCATTGTGGGATCGCCGGATAAGAATGAGGATAAATATCTGTCAGCGGAGCGGGTCGGGGTCAGCCTGGAATGCATGAGGGCGGACGGAGCCATTTTCTCCTGCAATGGGATTGGCAATAATCACGTTGATTATGCCCATGCCATTGAAGCGGCAGAAGTAAGGGATGTGCCAGTGGTGGCTCTTAGCATGTGTCCGGCGAAGGACTTCGTGGTGCAGAATGATCATCTGGATGGCGTGCTGTCCTACTATAAGACGATCGACAAGATGGGGCAGGCCGGGGATGAGACGACGGTACTTGCCGAGAATACGGTAAATAAGCTGGATGCCAGAAAGGCGCTGGCAATGCTGAAATTAAAAATGAGAAAGAAAGAACAGAGGTAGGAAAAATGGAGATTGAAAAGATGTCATGTATTGACTGTGCAGTAAAGAATTGTGATAAGGAAGATAAGGCGTTTCCAGAATTCTGCGTGACCACGCATCTGAACCAGGAAGTATTGCAGGATGCGCTGGAGTGCTATCGGGAAGAAGAGAATCATGCGACGATGGTAGCAGCGGCGGAAGTGGAATACGAGCATTACTGCCAGTACACAAGAGTACAGGAGATCATGGCTTTTGCTGAAAAGATCGGGGCGAAGAAGATTGGTATCGCCACCTGTGTCGGCTTGCTGTCAGAGAGCCGTACTTTAGCAAGAATATTCAGGAATCATGGATTTGAAGTGTATGGTGTTGCCTGCAAAGTGGGCGTCGTGCCAAAGGTTGACATCGGAATACCAGAGAAATGTACCGGGATCGGGAAGAACATGTGCAATCCGATTCTTCAGGCCAAGCTTCTCAATGAGCAGAAAACGGACTTGAACGTAGTGGTTGGCCTGTGCGTAGGACATGACAGCCTGTTCTATAAATATTCGGACGCGATCGTGACTACAGCGGTGACAAAAGACAGAGTGCTGGGGCATAACCCGGTGGCTGCGCTTTACACGGCGGATAGTTATTACAAAGAGAAATTAAATAAATAAAAACTGGACAGAATAGAAGCAGACAGCCTTAAAAGGTCAGCTTGACAGGAGAGGATATAAGAATCAGATGGACAGACAGTATGATGGCGCGCTGTTTTTAGCGGACGTGACAGAAAAAATAAAAACCAGGCTTGAAGAAATCGACCGGTCTCTTGCAGAAGGCCAGCAGGAGATTGAAAACATGCACGAGTATTACTGGGAGAATTATACGGAGATGGACCAGTATGGCTATGAGGATTACGATAATCAGCAGGCGCTGCTGCATCAGGTGAATGCCAATCAGGAAAAATGGATGCAGAAGCACAGGTATGAGAAGATGATCGCTTCCCCATTCTTCGGGAGAGTAGACTTTATCTGCGAGGGAGAGATGGAGCCATACTATATCGGTATCGGAAACTTTGCGCCGCATCTGGGGATGAGGCCTATGGTGTACGACTGGCGGGCCCCGGTCAGCGGCCTGTTCTACGATTATGACAGCGGCCCGGCCTTCTACGAGGCCCCGGCTGGCCGGATAGAAGGGGAGATCCGTGCTAAGTGGCAGTACAAGATTAAGAACGAAAGACTCATCTATGCCTTTGAGAGCGATACGAAGATCGATGATGAGATTCTAAAGGAAGAACTGGGAAAGAACGGCGATGTCAGGCTTAAAAATATCGTGCGTACCATACAGAAGGAGCAGAATGCCATTATCCGCAACACCAAGGATAAGATCCTGGCAATCCAGGGAGCAGCGGGGAGCGGCAAGACGAGCGTCGCCCTGCACCGCATCGCGTACCTTCTTTACCATGACCGTAAGAACCTGAAGTCTTCCAACATACTGATCCTGTCGCCCAACAGCGTCTTTGCCGACTATATTTCCCATATTCTTCCGGAACTGGGGGAGGAGAACATCCGGGAAATGAGTTTTGACCTGTTTGCCTATCGGGAACTGAAGGATACGGCAGCGGACTGCGAGGACAGATACCATCAGCTGGAACGCTTGATGCGATGTTCGGATGCCAGGAGCGCAGAACGATACCACGAGAAGCAGTCGGAGGCATTCATCGGGCAGACGGAGGGCTTCCTTGCTTCGTTGGAAGATGCACTTCTGGATTTTAAGGATGTGGAATTCCGGGAAATGAAATTGACCGAGGAGGAATTGATCCGTCTGTTCTACTTCAAGTTTAAAGAGACGCCGCTTCTTGCAAGGATGGATGCGGTAATGGAGTATTTCATTGACGCATACGAGACCTTGCATGGCAGGTCCCTTTCTGACGAGGAGAGGGAACGGCTTCAAGGTAAGTTTGATCAGATGTATGTGACAAAGGATATCTATGAGATCTACAATATGCTTATGGAAGAATGCGGGTATCCGAAACTTCCCAAGGCCTCATATGAGAAGCGCCTGATCGAGTATGAGGATGTGTTTCCCATGCTCTATCTTAAGTACAGGCTGAAGGGAACGAAAGCCCATAAGCATATCAAGCATCTGGTCATAGATGAGATGCAGGATTATTCGTATCTTCAGTATGTCATCCTTCAGAATCTGTTCTCCTGCAGGATGACGATCCTGGGAGACCGGGCGCAGACGCTGGATGAAAAGCCCCATGACGTGCTTGCCTTCCTGCCCCGGATATTCGGAAAGGGAATCCGTAAGATCGTGATGGATAAGAGTTACCGCAATACGGTAGAAATTGCAGACTATGCAGCACGGATCAGCGGCATCGAAGGAACGGAACTTCTGAACCGGCATGGGAAGCCAGTAGAAGAACAGACATTTTCCAAAGCGGAAGAGATGCTGGATGCAATCTGCGAGAATCTGAACTTGGGAGAGAATGAGGAAAATAGCGCCAACGCTGCGAGGAGCAGCGAGGGATACGAGACGGCAGCAGTTCTTACAATGACGGAAGGGGAAGCCATTGCTATCTATCGGCTCCTTAAGAACAGAGGCATTGAGGCATCCTATGTTGACCGGGATAGCAGTTTATTTAAGAAGGGACTGACGGTTACGACCTTCTATCTCGCGAAAGGACTGGAGTTTGACCAGGTATTTGAGATTCAGGGGGACAAAGAGAATCCACTTCTTGGGCAGGCCGCCTATATCTGTGCCACCAGAGCCCTTCATGAATTATATGTATATTGCCTGGAGGGGTAAGAAAAGCAGGCACGGAATGGGATAGGCCATTCCGTGCCTGAATTATGGATATACATTTGCAATCTAAGTGTCAATCTTGATATTCGCCAGCGCGTTTGCAAAAGCATTATTGATTGGTTCTTCCTTCTGCTTCTTCAGATAGTTCTGGACATCTTTTTTGGAAACTCCGGCGCCTTCTTTTTCTCTTCGCTTCTTGAAAGCGGAGAGTTTTTCTTTGTATCCGCAGGCGCAGACAAAGGTCTCTTCTTCGCCTTTTTTGATAATCTCCATCTTCTTGTGGCAGTTTGGGCAGCGGGCATTGCTCAGCCGGGCGATGGTCTCCCGGTAGCCGCATTCCCGGTCCTGGCATACCAGGAGGCGCGCGTTCTTTCCGTTGACCGCCAGCATCCGCTTGCCGCATCTTGGACACTTGGTATTGGTCAGATTATCATGGCGGAAGGTACCGTCCGCTGTCTTGATCTCCTGGATAAGTTCCTTGGTGTAATCCTGTATCTCGGCAAGGAACTGGGCATCTTTGTGGGCGCCTTTGGCAATGTTGGAAAGTTCCAGTTCCCACTTGGCCGTAAGTTCCGGCTTCTTTAAGTCCTCGGGAACTAGTTCCAGAAGCTGCTTTCCTTTGGAAGTGATGAGAATCTCATTTCCTTTTTTCTCTATCAGGAAGGAGTGGAATAGTTTTTCTATAATATCCGCCCTTGTGGCCACGGTTCCAAGCCCTCCGGTCTCGCCAAGCATCTTGCGCGCCTTTGCGTCCCGGGACTCCATGTATTTGACCGGATTCTCCATAGCAGTCAGCAGGGTCGCCTCGGTAAACCTTGCAGGCGGTTTTGTCTTCCCTGTCGTCAGGGAAATCTGGCTGATGGATAGCTGCTCTCCTTTCTTAAGGAGCGGCAGGGGCTGTTCGCAGGACTGCCAGGAGGCATCGTCTTCTTCCGGATCATCCAGGAAAGAACTGTCAGCTGCGCTGGAGGAATCATAGATAGCCTTCCAGCCAGGAGATCGGATGACCTTTCCTTTGGCTGTAAAGGCCTGGCCGGCGGCGGAGGCCTTCAAAGTAGTCTGCTCATATTCGAAGGCCGGATAGAGGACGCTGATAAATCTCCGTATCACCAGATCATAGATCTTGCGCTCATCGTTGCTCATATGCTCCAGCTGGACATATTCTTCCGTCGGGATGATGGCATGGTGGTCGCTGACCTTAGCGTCATCTACGAACGCCTTGCTGGTCTTTATAGGCGCTTTTAAAAGCGAAGGTATGAACTTCTTGTAAGGTCCGATATTGCATGCTTTCAGGCGCTCCTTGATGGTCGGAACGATGTCGGAGCCAATGTAGCGGGAGTCCGTTCTGGGATAAGTCAGGACCTTATGCTGCTCATAGAGGCGCTGCATGATATTCAGGGTCTCTTTGGCGGAGAAGCCAAAACGCCGGTTGGCATCCCGCTGTAGTTCCGTTAAGTCGTATAAGCCCGGAGAAAACGTTTTCTTGGCGGACTTCTGGACATCCGTTATCTGCAGAGCCTGACCCTTGAGGCTGGATTCCAGATCCGTGATGAAAGAACGCTGAAACGAGCGCAGGCTCCCATTCTTTTCATTCTGCCAGGACCATTTTACATTGCCGGCGACGCAGGAAAGGCCATAGTATTCTTCCGGCTTGAAGGTACGGATCTCTTCTTCCCGGCGGGCAATGATTGCCAGGGTAGGCGTCTGTACCCGTCCGCAGGAGAGCTGGGCATTATACTTGCAGGTCAGCGCCCGGGTGGCGTTGATGCCCACCAGCCAGTCGGCCTCAGCGCGGCTTTTTGCTGCGTAATACAGATTATTGTATTGGCGCCCGTCTTTTAAACTTAAGAATCCTTCCCGGATAGCCTTATCCGTAACGGATGAGATCCACAGCCTTTTGATCGGCTTATGGCAGCCGGACTTGTCAAGGATCCAGCGGGCGACCAGTTCGCCTTCCCGCCCGGCATCCGTGGCAATGATAATGTCCGATACATCCTTGCGGAAGAGCTGGGTCTTGACATTGTGATACTGCTTGGAGGTCTGCTTGATGACCACCAGCTCCCATTTTTCCGGAAGCATGGGGAGGTAGGACATATTCCATTCTTTGAACTTTTTGTCATATTCCTCCGGGTCAGCCAAGGTTACGAGATGCCCCAGGGCCCAGGTCACGATATATTTGCTGCCCTCGATGGCACCCGGCAGGTTCTTGTGACAGTCCAGAACCCGGGCAATGTCGCGGGCTACAGAAGGCTTTTCAGCCAGTACGAGTGATTTCATATATGATAGTCTCCTTTGATATTCGGTTGAATGTACCTATTCAACATAGCGGATTTAAGCCAGTTTGTCAACGGATAGCCCATATAAGCCGAATATCCTGTCAGATAATTTTTACATTTTATTGGAGAAAAATAAAAAAAGGAGTTGCAAATTCTAGCGGATTATGATAACATATATCTCGGTCACGCTTAAGGATAAGCAAGATATGGCTCCGTGGTCAAGCGGTTAAGACATCGCCCTTTCACGGCGGTAACACGGGT
>ERZ791934.694-NODE-694-length-42179-cov-8.991667_pt1 | contig 42179 bp, 40 predicted proteins | sample MGYA00510125_ERZ791934 | MGnify/ENA primary metagenome ERZ791934 (study PRJEB30046, sample SAMN00993240) | human gut metagenome | study: EMG produced TPA metagenomics assembly of the A metagenome-wide association study of gut microbiota in type 2...
TATCATGCCCTTATAGGGCAGAGCAAACTACCCGCTAAGCGGGTAGTTTTGATTTAGATACTTGTATATCCGCCGTCGATATAGATTATCTGGCCTGTTGTATAGTTTGAAGCGTCTGATGCGAAATAAACTACCATTCCGGCAAGGTCCGTATCGGCATTTCCGAAACGTTTAACGGGAATATGTCTGAACATTTCTTCTCTTGTGGCAGGGTCTTCAAAGAGAACCTTTGTCATTGCTGTCTCGAAGAATCCGGGAGCAACGGCATTTACTGTTATTCCGTACTGAGCCCATTCAACGGCAAGGGCCTTTGTCATCTGCATAACGGCACCCTTTGCGGCAACATATGAAACGATGTTGGGTCTTGCAACGACACGGGCATTGATTGAAGAAATGTTTACGATTTTTCCTTTGATGCCTTTTTCTATCATATGCTTGCCGACTGCCTGGCACGCAAGGAATACGCCCTTAAGCTGTACGTCCTGAACTTTGTCCCAGTCTTCAACCGTATATTCTATGGCAGGTTTTCTTATATTAACGCCTGCGCTGTTAACGAGGATATCGATATGTCCGAGTTTTTCGATAACTTTATTTACAAGGGCGTCAACGCCTTCCTTTGTGGATATATCGGCTGATATTCCGTAGCACTGTCCGCCTGTTTTTTCAACTATTCCTGCGGCAGCCTTATCGCAGTCAGCCTGATTTCTGCTGGATACAACAGCAACGGCGCCTGCTTCCACAAGTCCTCTGGCGATACCTTCGCCCAGACCTTTGCTTCCGCCTATAACAAGGGCATTTTTACCTTTAAGTGAAAACATATCCATTACGCTCATAATTTAATCCTCCTCAGTATTTTATTGTTTAAATGTACCTACCAATTATATCATAATAAAATAAATATGTATATATTTTGTTTATAATTATGCGGAAATTCATCGGTATGGGACAAAATGCACTGATTATGCCGCTAAAAACCTTGTAAAATACAATATTTGTCCATTTGGGCGGGTGAATAATTTAAAAAAAATAAGCGTAAAAAAGCTCATAGCTTACGGCCATGTATGACAAAAAAAGGCGAATAAGGTGAGTTTGACTTTAAAGTTTTTTGATATATCATGGCAGTATAATACCGGTCATAAATATTATTATTTTATCGGGAGGCGGTAAATATGAATATACTGGCGGAAATTTTGACTTTTATGCTGGCGGGAACCTTATCTTTATCAGGCTGCGGTGCAGGGCAGATACAGGAAGCGACTGGAGCTGAAAGCGTCATCGAAAGTGCCGTTGATTATGAAAATACGGATATTTCCGAGTGGTTTTATATTCCAGAAAGCGGCGGCGAAACCATGGATTCCTTAATAGTTATAGACTCGGTACAGCATGGCACTGCCGGCGGAAGCCTCAAGGAAGCCAAAGCAGGTGCGGAATTTATAAAGCTTACAAAGTCAGTGGATTTTGAAGACGTCTTTAAGGAATATACGGACGGTATGAATGCTCTGCAGCTGGATTTCTTCTCATTCCAGACGGATATGGCCTACAGGTCGGCAAAGGCCGTTTTTGAAGACTATGAAAATCAAAAAATGCTTCTTAGTGACGCGGGTGTTGAGGATTTCAATATAGAAGATTATTCGGAGGAAGAACTGGACAGTCTCTATGGCAGTATAAAAGAAAAACTCGGCTCTGCAGGAGTAAGTGAAGAATGGAAAAACCATACCGATATGGAACCGTTTTTTATGATGGGCTAAAATAATAGAATTTAAAAGAGACAGCGCTGTTTGCACTGTCTCTTTCTTTACTTAAATGAGAATACATATTCATCAGTCAGAGTGTATTCCGCTGAAGATATTTTTATGCTCTTGTAATCCTTGGCTTTTTTAATTGAGTCACTCTGGAATCCCACATTCCACTTGTTTCCTTCGTTATAGGTCCAGGAGCCTGCGCCGCCTGCGGATTTACCGTTGACTTCCGTAAGGGATACGGAGCTTAATCTGATGTTTTCACTGTCATTTACTGCCGTAAAACTCATTTCTATGCCGTTTTCCCAGTCCTTTTCGGCAGATACTTTCATTTCGGAAATATCCAGCTCACAATTGGACAGCCTTACCTTGTCGGGGTGGTCTATGGTGCCGTCATCATTTACCGTAAATTCTATTACGGTGCTTTCATCGTTTCTGATGACTATGACGGGAGCATGGAGCTCTATTTCCGCCTTCTGCTCCTCGCTCAGTCCATAGGAGGACAGGTCAAAGTAAAATTCCGTACCGTCTCCGCCCTCATACTGGGCATTTATTTTTTCCGTACCGACGGTTACATAGGGCAGTACGGTGTTTTCTCCCTCATAGGAAATATAACCGTAGGTCTGGTCAAAGTCGCTGTAGTTAAGAGCATAAAATTTTATATAAAGTATGTCGTTGTCCCATCTTGGCACAGCCGTTACGGATATGCCATTATGCATTGCCGTGGGGCCTATCTCATCAACCGTATCATAGGTTTCTATGGGCTTGAATTTTATATCAAAGGACAGGTCTCCGATTTTAAACGTTACAGGAAGGTTTTCACCAAGCTCCGCTATGTCTTCCGATACGGCCCTTACGGTGTAGGTCATATCATTTACGCTTCCTCCGCCGTAATTCTGTAAGTCACTGTAGGTTTTGCCGTTTACGGTCACTTCAGGATTTACGTCCAGGAAAGTATATCCTCCGAAGCCTTCCGTATCCCGTACTTCGATATATGATGATACTCCGTTTTCATCAAGTATTTTCTGCATTTCTTCAGGTGAAACAAAGTCATCGGGTATGAAATTCAGCTTTATTCTGTATACGATATCCACACTGTAACTGCTCACATAGGCGTTTTCAAGGGTAACACTCATCAAATCGTTGGATTTTGTTACGGGGTCGCCTTCCATGGAATACAGTATTTCGGGATTTGACGGCGAGGTGCTTTCAGTGCTTTCCTCAATGCCGATTCCCGGTATAAATGTGAACATCTTTTTGATGGCCGCCTGCACCGCTTCCGAGGTCGATGCCGCTCCTGCCATTATGATGAATGCAGCCGCCGCGGCTATCCATTTCTTTGCGGACATTTTAAATACTTTTTTCGATGTCTGTGCCGAAAGCTCGGCTTCTTCTATATATTCGGGGTCGATGTTTCCCAGTTCCTTGTAAAAATCCTCTTTGTTCATATTTCAATTCCCTCCTTTTCAAGATAGCTTCTTAGAGCCTTTCTCGTTCTGAAAAGAGATGACTTGACTTTTGACTCACTGCAGCCGTAAAGCTTTGCTATGTCTTCAACTGAGTCCGAATGCCAGTACCTTCTGACAAAAAATATACGGTTTTCCTTTTTCAGACCCTTCAAAAACTCATTTACTGCCTTTGAAATTTCGCCCTGTTCATATTCTTCGCCGAAGGAGGAAGGTATCATTTCTTCCACCTCCGAAAGAAGGGTTTCAAAGTACAGGTTCCTTTTCTGGGCCCTGTAATACTGGTAACGGTTGAGGGATATCCTCCTTGTGAGTATTCCTAAATATGTTTTAAGAGGGTTTGGTTTTGTGGGAGGTATGGTATTCCAGGCCTTGAGATATGTATCGTTTACTGCCTCCTCACAGTCCTCTCTGTTTGACAGTATGTTCATTGATATTTTTCTGCAGTATGCTCCGTATTTTTTATCTGTTTCATCTATGGCATTTTCCGAGCGTCCGAAAAATAATTCGATTATCTGGTTGTCGGTCATAATTGTCATTCCTTTCTTTAAGGGCCCTTCACCTATAAATACAGAAAAAATACGGCTGGGTTGCGCAGATAAATAAAATTTTACTGCAAAATATTGTTTTTAGAGTTGTTTCGTTTTATTATCCTCTTATAATGAGGTGATTTGAATGTATAGACGAATCCGTGACCTTAGGGAGGATAACGACCTGTCCCAGAAACAGCTGGCACAAATACTCAGTATGTCCCAGACAGGATATTCCAAATATGAGACCGGTGAAAACGATATCCCCACTCAGATACTTATAAAACTCGCACTTTACTATAATACTTCCGTAGACTATCTTCTGGGGCTCACCGACATTAAGGAGCCGCCGAATGACAGAAAGAAAAAAGCATAGGTGATTTAAGAAATATTTTAAAGACAAACGCCGCAAGTTTGGCGGTTGTTATCCGTTAAGTCTTAATTGCCTGCCCATAAAGGTGCTCACTTTTAAAAATGGGGAGAAGAAACGCAGATTTTTTCGTAATGGCACCTGCTGTCATTCACAGCCTTGGCCATGCTTTTAAGCCGCGGAAAATTTTATATTCCCTTTGTAGAAAAAGCGCCTGAAAGGTTCTCCCTTTTAGACGCTTTTATATCCTCAGAGATTTCCGAATTTTCTTTTTAAGACCTCTTTGGAAAAGTCTTCGATTTCCTGGCAGTATTCCCTGTAAGAGCGCATAAATTTTTTTGCCTCATCGGTTACTACGGCACCGCCGCCGCCCTTTCCGCCGGTGGTGGATTCAAGAAGTTCAAAGCCCAGATTTTCCTGACAGAGTTTAATCATTTTCCATGCCTTGGAGTATGCCATATTCATACTCATGGCCGCCTTTCTCAAAGAGCCGTTTTTTTCCACTTCTTCAAGAAGGGTGCATATACCCGGTCCGAAACATTTATCATCGGTATACAGATGTATTCGTATTTTTGCTTTCAAATCTTTTTCCATTGTAAACCCTCCCAAAAGGTGTTATCCTTTAATCAGTATAACGAAAAAAGGAGGCTCCGGCAATGATTTCTGACATACTTGATATAAAAAAGGGCATTACCTCCATAATAGGAAGCGGAGGAAAAACTACGCTTATGTACGTTCTTGCCGAAGAACTTTCAAATAAAGGCAGGGTCATAGTGACATCATCTGCTAAAATATACCGTCCGGAACACATTATTACTCTGGAAAATCCTGCGGAGGAAGACATAAAGTCAGCCTTGGCCGAAAATTCCGTTATATGCGTGGGAAAGACCACGGAGGAAGGAAAGCTGACGGCTCCTGACATTGATTTTTCGGAACTGGAAAAACTGGCCGATTATGTACTGTGTGAAGCCGACGGCTCAAAGGGACTGCCCCTTAAGGCCCATGGACTGTATGAGCCCGTCATACCGCCAAACAGCGCAAAGGTCATCCAGGTAATCGGCGCCAGCGGCATAGGCGGAAAAATAAAGGACGTGTGCCACAGACCCGATATATATGCTTCGCTTACGGGAATGTCCATCGAAGATGAGGCGGATGCGGAATCGGCGGCAAAGGTAATAAAAAAAGAAGGATTGTGCCATATTCTTGTTATAAACCAGGCGGCTTCGCTGGAAGATATGGAAAACGCCGCAGAGCTGGCGGAACATTTGAATATTCCCGTATGGGCGGGAGAAATAAGAGAGGGGAATCTGATATGCTTGCGGTCATAAAGGGAGCGGGAGACATAGCTTCAGGAATAGCTTTAAGACTTAAACACGCAAAAATAGATATAATTATGACGGACATTGAAAGGCCCACAGCCATAAGGCGTACGGTATGTTTTTCACAGGCGGTGGTAAACGGAGAGGCCAAGGTGGAAGACGTAAAGGCCAGAAGGGTCCAAACTCCTGAGGAAGCCCTTAAAATAGTAAAGGAAGGGGATATAGCCGTTATTGCCGATGAAAGGGCAGAATGTATAAAGGCCGTAAAACCCGACTTTGTAATAGATGCCATACTGGCAAAAAAGAACCTCGGGACGTCAATTAATGATGCACCCGTTGTGGTAGGCGTTGGCCCGGGATTTACAGCCGGAAAGGACTGCCGCGCCGTAGTGGAGACCCAGAGGGGACACTATCTGGGCAGAGTAATACTTGAGGGAAGTGCCGCCGAAAATACGGGCATTCCCGGAAACATAGGCGGATACACCACCGAAAGAATAATAAGAGCCGTAAAAGACGGTATTTTTAATCCCGTATGCGCCATAGGTGATGTGGTTGAAGCGGGACAGACCGTGGGATATGTGGACGGCGAAGAGGTAAAATGCCTTATAGGCGGAGTTTTGAGAGGCATACTTCCCGAAAATACTCCTGTTTATAAAGGTATGAAAAGCGGAGACGTGGACCCCAGGTGCAAAATCGAGCACTGTTTTACCGTATCCGATAAGGCTCTGGCCGTGGGCGGCGGAGTGCTTGAAGCCGTGCTGAGACTCAGGGAGGACTAATATGGATAATAATACAGGAACTTTAAAAAATATAGACGGCAGGGAAAACGTAAAGCTCACAAAGCTGGCAAAATGTGCCGGCTGCGGGGCGAAGGTAGGAGCGGGTGTGCTGGCGTCCCTCCTGGAGGACATAAAGGTCCATAATGACCCCAATCTTCTGGTGGGATTTGATAAAAGCGACGATGCTTCCGTATATAAGATAAATGACGAGACAGCCATAGTCCAGACCGTGGACTTTTTCCCTCCCATAGCCGATGACCCCTATACCTTTGGGCAGATAGCGGCGGCCAATGCTATGTCAGACGTATACGCCATGGGCGGAGAGCCTAAGCTGGCATTAAATATTATGGCTGTGCCTGCCGATATGGACAGGGAGGCTGTGCATGATATACTAAGAGGCGGATATGAGAAGGTATATGAGGCCGGGGCACTAATAACGGGCGGACACTCCATTTTGGATGATGAGCCAAAATACGGTATGGCGGTAACTGGATTTGTCCATCCCGATAAAATACTGACCAACAGTGGAGCAAAAGAGGGAGACGAGCTTATATTTACAAAACCGCTGGGAATGGGTATACTTACAACGGCGGCAAAGGCAGGACTGGCTTCAGATGAGGGGCTGAAATATGTACTGGGCGTTATGACAACCCTCAATAAGACCGCCAGAGACATTATGGTAAAATACAGGGTGCACGCCTGCACCGATGTTACGGGATTCGGACTTATGGGACATCTTCTTGAGATGACACAGGGGTCAGGAGTCAGCGCTGTTATAGATACGGCGGGCATAGACCTCATTGACGAGTCGCTAAAGCTGGCGGAAACAGGCATACTTCCCGAAGGAATGTACAGAAACAGAAGTTTTGCCGAAAGCAGTGTAGATACGGGAAATATAAAGCTGGCTGTGCAGGATATGCTTTTTGACCCTCAGACATCGGGAGGCCTTCTTATGGCTGTGGACAGTGCCGATGCGGACGCCCTTTTTGGGGAGCTCAAGGGAAAGGTGCCCTCAGCCCAGAGAATAGGAAAAATAGTAAAATACGGCGGAGAAAAGAGGATACTGCTCAGGTAATCTCTGCCGTAATTAAGAAAAAAATTAACGGAAGTTTCCGTTTAAAGGGAGAAGAAGTTGAAAGAATTTAGATTTGCGCTGAAAAAAGTGGCGCCGGTTTTATTTTCGTATATATTTGTGGGCATAGCCAGCGGACTTCTGCTTAAAAACTCGGGATATTCGGCTGTTTGGGCATTTCTTTCGGGACTGCTCATATATGCCGGGTCCATGCAGATAGTTATGGTGCCGCTGCTTGCGGCGGGCACACCGCTTTTGACGCTGGCTGTTATGGCTCTTTTCATAAACGGAAGGCATATTTTTTACGGAATAGGATTTGTAAACGAATTTTCAGAAATAAAGAAAAAAAGCAGGCTGCAGTATATTTATATGATGCTTACGGTCACGGACGAAACATATTCGGTTTTATGCTCACTGGACTGTCCAAAGGAATATGACAGGCATAAAGTGCAGCTTTATGTGCTGGCCCTGGCTCATATACTCTGGATACTGAGCTGTACCCTTGGTGCCGCCGCAGGGGAGATAATACCCTTTGATACCACAGGCATAGAATTTTCGGCAACGGTATTTTTCGTATGTATAGTTGTGGACCAGTGGAAAAGATTTCCCTCGAAAATACCTGCCCTTACGGGAGCGGTGTGCGCAGCCCTTATGCTGGCAGTTATGGGCAGGGATTCTTTTTTGATACCCGCTCTCATACTGAGTCTTATTATCCTTGTGGTGCTTAAGGACAGAGTTACAAGGGACATAGTGAGGGGAGGCATAGCCGATGACTGATACAGTGATGACGGCCCTTTCCATAGGGGTCATAGCCGCGGCCACATGGTTTTGCCGCTCGGCCGCATTTATCGTATTCGGCGGTAAAAAAGAAATTCCCAAGGCGGTCATATATCTGGGGAAGGTACTTCCTCCGGCCATAATGGCCATACTGGTTTTCTACTGCCTGAGAAATTTGGAAATAACAAAATATCCTTTTGGGCTGGCGGAGATAATTACGGTGGTGTTTGCCGCCATACTCCAGTGGAAGAAGGAAAATACCATTCTTACGACTGCCGCAGCGACGGTGCTTTATATGGTGCTTATAAGGACGGTATTTTAAATATGATAAATGGGTGTGCTCAAATTTGAGTACACCCATTTTTGCTGTGTTTACCAGTCATATCTTGAATTATACACATTGTTTACCGCTTCTATATAGCATATAAAAGAAGGGTGGTTTATATCATTTTTTGAGAGATACATATTTTTGAGGGCCAGATACTGCTCCCTCACCATATTCCACTGACCTCTTGATTTAATATATCGGACTTTTTTATCCAGATTTAAGGAATTTTTGGAAATATTCCAGTAGTATTCATCGGTGTTTATAAATCCGGTTTTTCTATGTATGAGCCTGCACAGTCTGCCTTGGCGGTCTCTTGCGGTAATACATATATCAATAGAAAACAGAAATCTGTCTTCGGGTTTAAAATAAATTAACTTTGAAGTAAGAGATGAGGTCGAGTCTTCGCAGTCACGATAAGTATGTTTTCTCAGGGCGAAATTAAACGCCTTTCTTACACACTCCTTAAGATAACGGCAGTCATCTAAATCTTCGCAGCGCAGGATTTCCAAATTGTAATCCAAGTCAACCGGAAGGTTATTATTCTGAGTTATAAGATTTCTGGCACCGCTTCCGACTAAACAGAAATTTGCGCCGATATCGTATTTTTCTTTTAAAATATGGCAGGTATCCTGCATTATTTCTCCTGACAATTTTCTTATTCCCGCTGTAAATTCTTTATCATCCAAATAGTGATACATAGCCAGTCACCCTTGCTTTAATATATTTTCGATTCGGACTTCTGTCTAAATCATTACAGAATATACTCTTTTTGGTATTTTGTCAAGACGATATTAATATTTTTGAGACTGAATTTCAGCCAGGAAACTGCACAAAATATAAGCGGACAGGAAATCCTGTCCGCTTAAAATAGTTAATGTGTTCAAAAACTTCAAAATCCCGCGTCGGCGATGGTCTTTTTCAAAGCATCGCTCACGGCCGTAAGTCTTTCTTTCTGGGCTTCGGTAAGCTCGAGAAGTTTGTATTCCATCATTCCTTCGGCGCCTATGGAAACGGGTACGCCTAAGGATACGCCGCACAGGCCGTATTCTCCGTCCAGTACCGATGAACATTCAAGCACTCTGCCCGAATTTGTGGCTACGGCTTCAATGAGGTTTTCGATATTTACGGCCGATGTCCAGCCCGAAGTCCTTCCGCTGTTTAAGGCGTTGAATTCCGAGAAGAAGTTGGCGGTCATATTTTCAACCTCGCCGATTTCCTTTTCGCTGAGGGCAAGGGGTTCGCCTTTAAATGTCATTTTGTCATAGAGATTTATCTGGCCGTTTCCGTGCTCGCCTATGGCAAATCCGTCTATGTCGGCAAATTTTTTGCCTGTTACTTTTGAAGATGCCCATTTCAGACGGTAGGTGTCGTTTCCGTTAAATCCTATTATCTTTTTTCTGTCCCAGCCCAGGGTTTTCCATATAACATAGTTAAATATATCAACGGGGTTTGTGGCGTTGATTATAACCGTTTCGGGGCAGTTTGCCTTTATATTCTCGCACACGGGCTGGATTATTTTCATATTGTCCCAGAGATATTCCAGACGGTTTGCCACCTTTCTTTCGGGAAGGCTGGCTGTTATGAGGATTATTCCGCAGTCGGAAAGGTCCTTATAGTCCGCATAGGATACCTTTGTATCAGACACCGAGTAAAGCGCCTGGCCCATATCCAGAACATGATTTTTAACCAGGTTTTCCTTTACGTCAAGGAGCTTTATTTCCTCAAGATAACCCTTCATACCCGCAAGAAAAGCCGATGTGGAGCCAAGAAGGCCCGCTCCGCCTACTACGCCAAGTTTCATATATATACCTCCTTTAACTATGCATACATTATTTTATAAGTTTTATAAAAGATATCCGTAATAGTTTTTTACGGTAAGTATTACGTTTTCGATGTCCTTATCAAGGTCATTATCCTTTGAAAGGTCGTAATCGCTTACTGTGCCGTTTAAACGCACCCTGAACATATCTCCGCCAAGATAAAGGAATCCGCTGTTTGTGCTGTCGACAAAATCCTCCTCACTGGCAAAGAGTGTAAGCTTATCTTTATACGGAGCGCTTTCGTAGGGACAGAATGCCTCGCAGTTTCCGCACTCGTTGCACAGGGCGTCGATATGGAGTATCTGTCTGCCCATGCCGTTGGGTTTTATGACCACATTGGCCCTGTTGGGGCATACATCAACACAGTTTTCGCATACAATTCCGCAGGAGAAGCATCTTTCGGAATCATTTGAAAGAGGCATTTTGAGTGTTCCCTTTTTAGCTATGGAATCGGTTTCACTCTGTAATGCTTCAGCAGGTATTTCCGCTTCTATTTTTATGCCTAAAACTTCCTCGGCAAAGGCTTTGGCATCGGCTATACATTCTACAACCGTGCAGGGGCCCCTTAAGGAGTCTCCGGCAGTATATACGTTTTCAACATTTGTTTTAAATGAAGGACGTCCTTTTCTATCCGTCTCTATTCCAAGACCGTTGAAGAATTCTGCGTCTACACTCTCGCCAACGGCGGCAATAACGGTATCTGCCTTAATATCAAAGAGCTCATCGGTCTCAACGGGGCTTCTTCTTCCGCTTTCATCGGGAGGGCCTAAAACCATCTTTCTTGCCGTAAGCACTCCGTCCTTATGACTTACGGGAGCTGCCAGCTCTATGAAGTTTACGCCGTCGTATGTGGCAAGCATAAGCTCTTCCTCGTCAGCGGGCATATATTTTTTAGTACGGCGGTAAAGAATGGATACATTTTTTACGCCTTCTGCCCTTTTTGCTGCCCTTGCCGCATCCATGGCAGTATTTCCGCCTCCGACAACAATGACATCACTGCCAAGGTTCATATCCTTTCCGGCTTTAAGACCCGTAAGGAAATCTATTACATTTACTGTGTTTCCGCCGATATCAAGAGTTCCTTTTTTCTGGGCACCCACGCACACAAGTATATGGGTATAGCCCTCGGCCTTAAGCTCATCTATTGAAGGAGCAGGAGTATTTGTCTTTATTTCGGCGCCTGATATTTTTACAAGCTCCACGTCCTTATCCATGGCTTCGTCGCTTATTCTGAATGAGGGTATTACATTTCTGACAATACCGCCCAGTTTGGCTTCTTTTTCAAATATGGTGGCCTTTGCTCCGTGCATACCAAGGAAATATGCCGCAGCCATTCCAGCCGCGCCGCCGCCGATTATGGCAGCCTTTATATTTTTGGTATCAGCGGAGGGTTTAAGGTCCTTTATAAGTTCGTCAAAGCCTTTTTCTGCCGCTGTAAGTTTTGTGGCACGTATCATAACGGGCTCTTCATAGAAGTTTCTGGTACACTTGGTCATACAGTTATGGGCGCAGATGGTGCCTGTTATGAAGGGCAGAGGGTTTTTTGCCGTTATTACTCTGAGGGCTTCCGCATATTTTCCCTTTCCGCAGAGCTCAATATATTCCGGTATATCCTGGCCTATGGGACATCCGCCCTTGCAGGGAGCCATAAAGCAGTCCGTAAGGGGAACTTTTTCATTTATCTTCCTTGAAGGCAGAGGCTTAATGGGTTTTATGTGGTGTATATCCTTTTTCGCTCCATCGGAAAGAGCCTTTACCTTAGCCGTATCGATGCCCGTAAACTCCTTGTATTCGCAGTTTTCAAGCTTTTCGGCAATCTGTGTCAGTCTCTGGTATCCGCCGGGCTTGAGTATGGTGGTGGCTACGGTTATGGGCCATATGCCTGCGTCAAATATTTTGTCTATATTGAAATAGTCCGCTCCGCCTGAGTAGCTTATCCTTAACTTTCCGCCAAAGGATTCGGATATTCTGTTTGCCATCTCGATTGTAAGGGGATAGAGTGCCTTTCCGCTCATATACATTTCCTCGGAAGGGAGCTCTCCTGCCTTAACGTCTACAGGGAATGTATTTGAAAGCTTTAAGCCAAACTCAAGACCGTTTTCTCCAGCCAGTTTTAAAAGACGCTCAAACATGGGTACGGCGTCCTCATACTGTAAATCTTCCCTGAAATGATGGTCGTCAAAGGCTATATAGTCATATCCCATATCGTCCAGTGTCTTTCTGGCGTATTCGTAGCCCAGTATGGTGGGATTGCACTTAACGAATGTATTAAGATATTTTTCCGTTATAAGATATGAAGCTATCCTCTCTATCTCCTGGGGAGGACAGCCATGAAGGGTCGAAAGGGTCACGCCTGAGCATATTTTAGGTGATATGGAGGCGATATATTCCTTTTCCCAGGGGAAATATTCAGCCAGTACAGCCTTATATTCCTCCCAGCAGGGAAGAATTGAAGCATCCTTCATGGATTCTATGAATTTGTCTATTTTTTCGCTCTGTATGCCCGCCAGGTCATAGCCTACGCTCATATTGAACATAAAACCGTTTTCGTCTCCCAGGGAGTATACCTTTGAAAATACTTTAAGGGCAAGCCATGCCTTTATATATTCGTCGGCGGCCTGGGGTACCGTAAGCTCCGTTGACCACTCGCAGTTATAACCCTCGTCCTTTGCCAGTATACAGGGCCTTGCTATGCAGGCGGCCAGCTCCTCTCCGTCCATTATCTGTACGGTCTTAAGCTCGAAAAATCTGCTTCCTGCAAAATATGCCGCAATTATATTCTGGGCCATCTGGGTGTTGGGGCCCGCCGCAGGACCAAAGGGTGTCTCAAGTTTTTCTCCGAATAATGAAAGGGTGCGGCCGTCCTTTTTCATATATGGCCTGTGAACGCCGAACATACTCTTTGAAGCAGTATATTCCTTCACGGCGCATTTAATAAGCTTTTCAAAGCTTAAGGGTGTCATTCTTTCGCTCATTGGTCGTCATCTCCTCAGCCGTTAATATTTTTCCAGAGTTTTTTAGCTGTCTCCATAATATCAGCGTTTATCTTTTCTTCGTCTATGTCTACCAGCTGTCTGTTGCGCATAAGCACCTTTCCGTTTGCAACCGTAGTAAGACACTGGCGTCCGTTCATTCCAAACATTATGTGTCCGTCGATGTTTTCATCGGACAGCGGTGTGTAGGGCTTATAATCCATAACGATTATGTCTGCGGCAGCTCCTGCCTTAAGCACTCCAAGGGGCTCGTCAAAATATCTCTCGCACATCTTGGGGTTGTTCTTAAAGAGCATTCCCGTTGCCTCTGCCCAGCCCACAGAAGGCATCTTTGTATTGTGTCTCTGTATTGCAAGGGCAGCCTTAAGGCTCTCTGTCATATCATGGGTATAGGCGTCTGTACCCAGGCCTATGAGTATTCCCCTGTTATAAAGATTTATTACCGGTGAGCAGCCTACGGCGTTGCCCATATTGGACTCGGGATTGTTTACAACCATGGTATCAGTCTCTTTGATTATGTTCATTTCATGGTCGTTTACATGTATACAGTGTCCGAGAATTGTCTTGGGTCCCAGTATGTTCATATCCTTAAGTCTCTCAACGGGGCGTTTCTTGTATTTTTCCCATGTGTCCTGCACGTCATTTATTCCTTCCGATACATGAATATGGAAGCCTGTCATACCGTTATTGGCTTCTACGCATTTTTCAAGGGTGTCATCAGAAAGGGTAAAGAGCGCATGAAGACCAAACATTGCCTTTAACATGGGGTCGGGATTTTCTTTGCAGTGCTTTATGAAATCATAGTTTTCCTTTATGGCCTGACGGCATTTAACATCTCCGTCACGGTCGCTTACCTCGTAGCAGAGGCAGCTTCTGATACCCATTTCCTTTGCCACATCGGCTATCTCAAAAAGTGAGCCGGGTATATAGCCATAGCTGGCATGATGGTCAAATATGGTTGTTACACCGTTTTTGATACATTCGATATATGTGGCATAGGCCGATGCCCTTGTTCCTTCCAAATCCAGTTTTCGGTCAATGTTCCACCACATTCCGTCCAGTACCTCATAGAAGTTTCTGGGCGCATAGCCGTTTATGGAAAGACCTCTGGCAAGGGCGCTGTATATATGGGTATGGGTATTGATAAAGGCCGGCATTATAAGATTGCCTTCAGCATCTATTATTTCGGCACTGGGATATTTGAGCTTGAGTGTGAGGTCGTCGCCCACTTCAACTATCTTATTTCCTTCAACAACGACGCCGCCGTCCTCATAATAAGGATTTGCGCTGTCCCTGGTTATTACTTTTCCGTTGGTTATCAGATACATTTGCAGTCCTCCCTTGCTTATCCATAAATTTTTTTGGTTTTCTAAATAAATTTTATTATATTTTTACGGGAAAAGCAATTAAATTATATCCAAGGTATACAAAAGACAACCCCTTGTGGTATACTCTCATTATGTATTTTACGGAGGTATTAAAATGATTAGATTTAACAACGATTACAGCGAAATATGCCATGACAGAATTCTTGAAAAAATGACAGCCATTAAGGAAGACCAGTACTGCGGCTACGGCGAGGACGAAGTATGCCTTGAGGCGGCTGAAATAATAAAGAAACTTATAGGAAGGGACAATGCGGACGTACATTTCCTTGTGGGAGGTACTCAGACAAACCTTACGGTCATAACAGCGGCCTTAAGACCCCATCAGTGCGCCGTATGTGCCGATACCGGACATATTAACGTCCATGAGACCGGTGCCATTGAAGCCACAGGACACAAGGTATATGCCATACCTTCTCCCGACGGAAAGGTAAAGGCCGAAGATATAAGGGAATTACATAAAAAACACTGGGCAGACGGCTCCCATGAACATATAGCACAGCCTAAACTTGTATATATATCCGACTCTACGGAAATAGGAACAATCTACAATAAAAAAGAGCTGGAAGATATTTATGCCGTATGCAGAGAATGCGGAATGTATCTTTTTGTGGACGGAGCAAGACTTGGATATGCTCTTTCCAGCCCCGAAAACGACATAGACATAAAGACCCTTGCCAATAACTGTGATGTATTCTATATCGGAGGAACAAAGGGCGGAGCCATGTTCGGAGAGGCTGTCGTAATACTCAATGACGCCCTTAAGGAAGATTTCAGATATATAATCAAACAGAGGGGCGGAATGCTTGCCAAGGGCTGGCTTTTAGGAGTGCAGTTTGGCGAACTTCTCAGAGACGGACTTTATTTTGAGCTGGCTGCAAATGCCGACAGACTGGCATTCAAAATAAGAGACGCCCTCAAAGAGGCAGGATTTAAGATGTTTGCGGAAAGCCCCACAAACCAGCAGTTTGTAATCCTTCCCGATGACGTTTTAGAGGAACTTTCCAAAAAATATGTTTTCTCCTATCAGGAAAGATATGACGAAAAGAGCTCCGTTGTAAGAATATGCACAAGCTGGGCCACAAAGGAAGAAAATGTGGACAGCCTTGTAAAGGATATTTTGAGCTTTAAGTAATTTAAAAGAATAATGTAAATATAAAAAACAGAGATTGAATATTTTCAATCTCTGTTTTTATCTTCTGAAGGTTTCAACTGCGTGGCCTGTATCCTTTGCGGCAGTGATTAAAATAGTTATTTTTCCGCCTTGTTTTCTTCTTCACTGTTTCTGCTGTTTTCCAGCTCTAATTTTTCAAAATTACTCAATGTATAGTTCCATTGCACTGTAACCGTTATATGTTTCTGTATCTGCGTCACTAAAGTCGGAAGAGAAGGTTCTTAGGCTGCCGGTTGGATTTGTTACAAGATTAGTCAGATTCATATATGCATCATAGAATTCTGAGAGTGCAGCATATGCATCTTCATATTCTTCGGGAGGATTCTTCAAATCCTTCATTAGACTTTGAACTGTAGATTGATTAGTTTCAATACTTTCAATTTTATTTATGAAAGTAGAATCAGAAAACAAATTACCAAGAGCGTCGTTAAAATCACTCACAAAACGTCCGTTAGGACGAGTATATTTATCTGTTGAAGGGTCCCTTTCCTCATAGATAGAGTTATACCAAACCTGTTTAATAAGGTTTCCACATGCTTCTGCCTCAGAAGCACCTGAAAGCATGGTGAATGTAGCCAATTCAAGATTAGATGCATATTCTTGTTTTGCTTTTTGCTTTTGTACTACTCGAATACCAAAAACAGCAATAATAGCCACAATGACAACTACAATAATACTAAGTAACTTTCTATTCTTTTTTACTGCTTTTATATCTGTTGTTTCAACAGGACATCCACATTTATGGCAGACAGTCTCTCCCTTTTCTAATTCTGCACCACATTCAGAGCAGAATATCTTTTCTTCTGGGATAAGTTCAAAGTCACAATGGATACAACGTTTTGCTTTGTCTGAAATTGATTCGCCGCAATTTGGACATTGAATCATAGCCATGATAACAACTTCTTTCTATAATTTTTATGTATACAGGGATTTTGATGGGTTTTGTAACCAAATACGGATGAGAACCCATCTGTTAAACTTCTTTGTTGTTAACTTACAATTTTAATATATCATTTATTTCTATAATTTTCAAATAAAACTTATTTTGTAAGATTATTTTACTAAAATACACTTTTATATGTAGATGCCTATATAATAAAGCCTAACTTATATTTAGTGAATAAGCCGAAGTTTTCTTTATAAAGACTTATACTTAACTGAAACGATGCTAAGTTGACTTTGACAGACAAGCGGGTATATTATATACTTGCCGGTAATATTGGCAGGGCCTTTAAAGGACCCAGCCATATAAATCAGCAGAAATTTAGAAGGAGATGCTTCAATGGCGGACATAATAACAAAATTTGGACAGCACATCGATAATACCATATCAAAAAATCCCGACGCAGCCAGAAAAGAACTGCTTCTTGGATATAAAGCCTTCAATTTGAAGATGAAATATGCCCCTGACAAGAGACTTTCACCCGCGAGAAAATATCTTGCGAAAATATGTATGGACGAGCATATAAGGTCATTTTCCGATGCGGAGAATTCGGCACTCATAAGTGTATTTCTGCCCTGCGAGATAATAAGGGCCTTTGGAATGAATACCATATTTGCCGAAGGATTTTCGGGATATATGACAGGCGCCTATGCGGAAAAAGCCTTTGTTGAGGCGGCGGAGGCGGCAGGAATAGCCGAAACCTACTGTTCCTATCACAAAATACTTATGGGAGCGGCATTTTCGGGAGTTTTGCCAAAACCCAAGTTTATAATAAACACATCAATGATATGCGATGCCAACAATCTGACTTTCAGGGCGCTGGCGGATTATTATGATGTACCTCAGTTTTATATAGACATACCTACATCTGCCGATGAGGGGAGCATAAAATACGTGGCAGACCAGCTGAGGGAAATGACAGCCTTTATCGAAGAACATACGGGCAGAAAACTTGATGAAACCGTATTAAAGCAGTATGCCGTAAGGACAAAGGAGACCATAGACAATTTCAAAGAATGTCTTGAGCTCAAAAAGGATACGACAATACCAAACGACATAACCAGTGAGATGTACGAGGTATTTTTAACCCACCCCATGCTTGGCACGGAGGAGACCCTCAAATATTCCCAGATGCTTAAGGAAGATTTGAAAAACGCTCCTAAAAAAAGCGGCATAAGGCTTTTATGGATGCACACCATACCTTATTTCCAGATGCCCTTAAGGGACAGGCTTAATTTCAACGAAAAATGCCAGATAATAAGCTGTGATATGAACTTTGAAAATTTCGTGGACACGGACCCCGAAAAGCCCTATGAAAGTATGGCAAAAAGGCTTGTAATGAGCAGTTTCAACGGACATTCGGACAACCGTATAAACAGGGCGGCGGAGGTTGCGAAACAGCTTGATGTGGACGGAATAATATATTTCTGCCACTGGGGCTGCAAGCAGACCATGGGAGCCGCCGTAAACGCCAAGAGAAAACTCGAGGAGATGGGATTCCCCACCCTTGTTTTAAACGGAGACGGCGGAGACCGCCGAAATACCAGCGACGGACAGATACTTACACGACTTGACGCTTTTATAGAAATGCTGGAGGATATGAAGAAATGATATACTATGTTTGCAAATATACGCCCATTGAACTGTTGGAGGGCTTTGGAGGCGAATGTGCAAGACTTGAGCCTCTGCCGGATAACTTTGATATGGCGGAGAGCCTTGGACATCCCAATATGTGCGGATACGGCAAGGCCATAATAGAAGAAGTTTTTGCCAAGGATATAAAAGAGATGGTGCTTGTGGACTGCTGTGACGTTATAAGGAGGGTCTACGACATTCTTGAGGAAAGCGGAAAGATGGATTTTATATATCTTCTGGAGCTTCCGCATAAAACGGGCACAGCGGAGAAGGAGCTTTTTAAAAAGCACCTTATGGACCTGGCGGAAAAATACTCTAAATACAGCGGAAAAGAATTTGACGTAAAGAAAGCCATGGCGGCCTTTACGGAAACGGCAAAAAACAATGATGAAAAGCATATAAGCATTCTTGGAGCCCATGGCGGAAAATATCTTTATAAAACCGTCAGTGAAAAATTTTCCATAACGGTAAATGACGACACATGCACCGGAAACAGGACCGTTGACATATCGGAGAATCCCAAAAACCTGGAGTCATTTTTAGACAGCTATTCACCGGCACTGCTTACACAGACGCCCTGTATGAGAATGTATGACAATTCATCAAGGGAAAAACTTACATCATCGACGGCGGGCATAATTTACCACACAATGAAATTCTGCGATTACTACAGTTTTGAGTATATGAGCCTTAAAAACAAGACAAATGTGCCCCTGCTCAAAATAGAGACGGACTGCACAAGCCAGAGTGAGGGACAGCTTTCCACAAGGCTTGAGGCCTTTGCGGAGACCATAAACGCAGGAGTTAACAGGAGGAAAATAAATATGAAAACCGACGGAAAGATATATACGGCGGGCATAGACAGCGGTTCCACCAGTACTGACGCCGTAATAATGGATAAAGACGCAAAGATAATAGGAAAGGCCATAGTACCCACAGGCTCAGGAGCCACAAACGGAGCTAAAAAGGCCCTTGCGGCGGCCCTCAGCGAGGCAGGCATAGAAGAAAGCGACCTGACCCTTACGGTAACAACGGGCTACGGCAGAGAAAACATAAGCTTTGGAGAGTCATCGGTTACGGAGATAACATGCCACGCCAAGGGAGCCCATTATCTGAACCCTGCGGCAAGGACTGTAATCGATATCGGCGGACAGGATTCCAAGGCCATAAGAATAGATGAAAACGGAGCGGTTTTAAGCTTTGTTATGAATGATAAATGCGCGGCAGGAACGGGACGTTTCCTGGATATGATGGCAAGGACCATGGAGCTTACCCTTGATGAAATGGGAGAGCTGGGACTTAAGTGGAAAAACGATGTTGTTATATCAAATATGTGCACCGTATTTGCGGAATCGGAAGTAGTGTCACTGGTAGCCCAGGATACACCCCCTGCGGATATAATCCATGGCCTTAATAATTCCGTTGCTGGCAAGACCGTTTCCCTTGTAAAACGTCTTGGCGGCGAGAAAGAATATATAATGACCGGCGGAGTTGCAAGAAATAAAGGCATTGTGGCGGCCATCGAGGAAAAACTGGGAGCAAAACTGTTCATATCCGAAGACGCCCAGCTCTGCGGAGCCATAGGAGCGGCGCTTATCGGACTTGAATCTTTGACTGAGGTATGATTATATGGGAAGTTATGACGATTACAAAAGAGGAAGGGACCTGGCATGGGAAATGCTTATAAAATGCGGCATTTCCTCGCTTCCCGTCGCCCTTGATAAAGTAGCCGCCCTGTGCGGTATAACCATAACTTCCTTTAAAAAAGCAAAAGAAGAAGGGCTTATATCCGAAAGAGCCATGAAAGGCAGAGTATCCGTCGGCATAGTCGGCGGCAGAAAAACGGTTTTTGTAAATACCGAAACAGAGGATAAGGGAAGCATAAGATTTTCCATGGCAAAGGGAATCGGCTTATGGCTTTTAAGAAGCGGCGAGACCCGGGACAGAAAAACCGTTGAATATGAGGCAGGTATTTTTGCCAGAGACCTGCTTATGCCTGCGGTGGTGCTTTACGGCCTTGGGGTAAAGAGTGCGGACGAAATAGAAAAAATATGTGCCGTATCCCATAGGGCCGCTGAAATAAGGGCCGAAAGAATGGCCGAGCTGTACGACAGAAGGCGGTTCAATACCCACCCTTTGGAGCAGAAGGTATGGAAACTGTTTGAAGATTATATAGAAGAAAATTCCCTGAAAAAATAAAATACTGAATGTTTGGCAAAACCAGGCCCGTCAATGCGGATTTATATATCTGTATAGACGGGCTTTTTATGTACGGATAAAAAAATCCTGAATATTTTCAATATTTTTTTACTAAAACCATATTTTTTATAGTCTAATTTTGGACAGCATAAAACACTGTATAATAACAAAAATGTATGTTGAACAAATTTAATGAAAAAAGAAAGGAGAAGCCTATGAGTAAAAAATATGGTTATATTCGAGTCAGTGCAAAGGACCAGAATGAGGAAAGGCAGCTTATCGCCATGAAGGAACTGGATGTAAATTTAGACAGGATATTTATGGATAAGCAGTCGGGCAAGGACTTTCAGCGTCCACAGTATAAAAAAATGGTAAGGGAATTAAAGAAAAAAGACCTGCTTTACATCAAAAGCATTGACCGCCTTGGGAGAAACTACAGCGAAATACTGGAGCAGTGGAGAATACTCACCAAGGAAAGGGGTGTTGATATAGTTGTGCTGGAAATGCCCCTTTTGGATACAAGAAGGGGCAAGGACCTGATGGGAACCTTTTTGAGCGATATAGTGCTTCAGGTATTGTCATTTGTGGCGGAAAATGAGCGCAGCAACATTAAACAGAGGCAGGCGGAGGGAATAGCCGCAGCCAAAGCAAGAGGCGTGCAGTTTGGCAGACCCAAAATAGAAATGCCCGATAACTTTATGCAGCTTGTATCCCAGTGGGAAAATAAAAAAATCCGGCTGTCCTATGTATTGGAAGTCTGCCGGATTAGTAAATCAACTTTTTACCGACGGCTGAATCAATGCCGCCAAAACCATGAAATATGCAGCTGAGTATCAAAAGGTACACCTTTTGCAACTGTTACATATTTATTATTTATATCATAAGTTATCAATATTTACGATAAAATTTATATATATTCTCTATAATTACAGCATAATTTAATATTAAATTTTTCATATAGACTTTGTTGTCAAAACGTGTACTTTTTGAGTACTTTTTGTACTAATTTTAACGGCTGATTGCTGAAGAAGGAGGAGAATAATGAAGAAAAGGTTTTTGGCGATATTTATGTCGTTATGTATGATGCTCGGTGCAGTACCACTTACGGCTTTTGCGGGAGAAGGCGGCAGTGAAGAAGCGGTTTGCAGCTGTGAAGAAGCCTGCACAGAGGAGAATGTAAATGAGGACTGTGGTGTATGCGTAGGGGATTATATTGAATGTGAGGCAGAAAAGCCTTTGGCATGCATATGTGAAGAGGCCTGTACAGAAGAAAGTATAAATAAAGACTGCCCACTGTGCATAGAGGACTATGCCAAATGTATCGTGCAGAATAACGAACCCATAGAAGATAATAAAAAAGATGATGATTCGGAAGATGACGTTATATATAAAGAAAAGGAAGACGATTTAAAAGAATATAAAGCAGATGAGACAGACTCATTAAGGTTATATAACTTTGATGTGCCCGGAACATCTGCTGATAACCCGATTGAAGTGCCGGCAAGTGGTCTGGCTTTCAATAATGGGGTTGTTTATGGTATTTCTCAGGAATGGTATAAAGAGAAAAAGAAAGAGATAACAGGCAGTGAAGATGTTGAAGAAAACCGCGATTTCAAGCTGTATGTATCAGTCGTTATACCTTCCGAGATAGACGGAAAGGCTGTAAAGACCATAGGATTCAATTCGTTTACAAACAGTTTTGCCAATGAAAAATATGATAACGGCGCAATGTATGTACAGACGGACGATACAAAGAAATCTTATTTGGATATCGGTACATTTTCTGTAGTTTCCGTCGATATGGAAAGTGCTGATAACCTTGAAACCATCGAAACACAGGCATTTTATAATTGTACAGACTTAGAAGGAATTATCATATTTCCGGATTCATTAAAGAACTTTGGAGAAAGTTTTGTTTTTGGAAACTGTACTAAGCTTGAAGGTGTTGTGTGGTCTGATAATTTGGAATATCTGGGGGATTTTGATGACGGAGACCCCTCAGGCGCAGTATTTTATGGATGCTCAAACCTTAGATTTGCCACAACAAAAGAAAAGTATGAAGAGGCAGAGCAAAACGGAGATTTAGACACTTTTACAGACTTGACATTTCCTGACGGATTAAAATTTATAGGAAGCCAGTGTTTCCAAAATGCCTTTCAGCCGGGACTGGGATTAGCTGTCACAATACCCGCATCGGTTGAAACCATTGGAAGCCAGGCGTTTTATAATTCAGATGTGAAGGAAATAAGATACAGCCAGTTTGTTGTGGAAAGAACAGCTGACGAGGATTTGACGGGATATGATTATGCGGCCTTTAAATGGAGAAATGATGCGGCGCCTGATAAAGTTTGTTTGATAATTATGGCAGACAAAGCAAGTTATGATTATTTCCTGAATGATAATAACGGCCTCAGTTATGTTGAAAATGCTGTAACATACCCTATGGATGTGCAGTTTAAAAACGGCGACGATATAGTAGAAACTGAGCATAAATTATATAAGCAGTATATCCAATATGAAATGGACCCTGACACAGGAGTGTGGAGCAGAAATACTGATTATGAGCTGCCTGAAATACCTGGAGGAATAGAGCCTGAGCCCGGATATAAGGGAAGCGTATGGATTATGGACGGCAAAGAGCTGACTGTAAATTCCAAAGTAACTTCTGATACAGTTACATTGAGAGCCGGCGGCGAACTGGAAGAACCGCAGGTTATTTTCAATATAAAAGCATATCATAAAAACGGAGAACTCCAGACAGCAACAATGAAAAGCGGGCAGGTGCTTACACTTCCCATAAATGAATATCAAAGAATAGAGATTGTGCCGCAAATTACGCATCCTTTGGCAGGAAGCAGTAAAGATGATATCTTTTTCTGGTATAAGTGGAACGATTCCGACGATACAAGGGATGGCGAAAGTGCGTTTAAATACGGCAAGCAGATCAATACTTTAAAAATAGATGATATAAGTGATGCAAGATCAGGCAGTTCCTATTATCAGCTGGACATAGACGGAAAGAAGGTAGGAAGCAGCTGGGGACCGTCTTATAGCGCGGATACAAGCGTCTATACTTCTTCTGATAAGCAGTACTATATCAAAATAAAACTTACACAGTCTGCCGAAAATCTGGCATATATAACTGCGTCCGAATACCAGTATTTTGCTGATAACGTACCCGAATATATGTTAAGTACAGTATATGATACGGCAGAAGAACTGATTTCGGAATATCTGTATAAAACATTTGGAGAAGAAACTTACATAGAAAGTGAAACGCTGGAAGGGGATTATCTTTCCGTTGACTGGGCGTTAAAGGCTGAAAGCATATATTCTTCCGAGCCCGGTGAATATAATACCTTTGTATGGACAGCTTCGCAGGAAGAATTTGCGGATTTAGGCTGGACAAATACAAATAATATTCCTTTAACGGGAGAAGTTACTATTCAAAATCCCTACTCCGTTACATTTATTGCCGACGGAAATACCGCTGATGTAAAATACCTTACAAAATCAGGCACTCTGGCAGCTGCCGATTTCCCTGCTGTTCCTGTAAAAAGCGGATATACAGGAGTATGGAGCGTTACTGAGGACATTGTAAATCCAGTATCAAATATAATTGTTACCGCAAACTATACGCCTGTTACATACAGCATCAGCTATGAACTTGACGGCGGAGAAAATGACAGTGCAAATCCTGTAAGCTATACCGTTGAGAATGATATTGTACTGAAAAATCCCACAAAATCGGGATATTCATTTACGGGATGGACCTATGAAAATCAGGACGAGCCTAAAAAGGACTTAACTCTTCCGGCAGGAAGCGTTACGGGAGATTTGCACTTTACAGCTCACTGGGATAAAAAATCCGACGGCGGTTCTTCCTCCGGCGGCAGCAGCTACTCATTAAGCAGTGAAGCATACTATGTACGCTACCACGATGGCGATGACTTGGTTAAGGACGGAAAATACGGAGAAGGCGAAAGAGTTACAGTAAAGGGCGATGTATTTGAAGCACCTCTCGGAAAGGCGTTGGCAGGCTGGAGTACGGAAGAAGGCGGAAAGGTTGAATATGTACCCGGAGATACATTCCGTATGCCGGATAAGTCAGTAAACCTTTATGCGGTATGGGAAGACGAAACACAGATGCATAACGCATATATAACAGGTTATCCCGACGGCACCGTCAGACCCGACAGGACAATAACCCGTGCGGAAGCGGCGGTTATGTTCTATAATCTTTTAGATGAAAAGAGCGGATATATTAATACATTTACCGATGTTCCCGAAAATCAGTGGTATTCCGAGGCAGTTATAACACTGGCGGGAATGGGCGTTGTAAACGGCTATCTTGACGGCACATTCAGACCCGATGCACCCATAACAAGGGCCGAATTTGTTACCATGGCAGTGAACTTTGCCAAGGCAGGAAATGGCACATACTGCTCATTTGCCGATGTATCCCAGGATATGTGGTATTACGGTGCTGTGGCAAAGGCATCTGAAAAGGGCTGGATAGGGGGCTACCCCGACGGAGCATTCGGACCTGAAAGATATATTACCAGAGCCGAAGTTACGGTTATAATCAACCGTATGGAAAACAGAGAGGCGGATATGGAGTTCATAGCAGAAAATATGAAGGATATGAACACATTTACAGACCTGCCTTCAAGCCACTGGGCATACAGCTCAATGATGGAAGCCTCAAACGGACATAAATATGTACGCGGCGAAGGATATACCAAGGAAATATGGACAGAGACAAATAAATAAATCCAATAAAAGAGGGACCTATGAGAAATCATAGGCCCCTTTATTATACAAAAAACCGCCGACAGTATCGGCGGTTTATTTTTAAAATTCTTCTGCTTTTTCCATTTCGTCCATAAATACGCTGCTCATATCTGCTTTGAGAGGATATCCGAGTTTTTCAAATGTCCTGTCAAGGGCCTGAAGGGTTTCGGCAACGTCTCTTACATTGGCGTTTTCACCCATATGGCCTATTCTGAATACCTTTCCTGAAAGTATATCAAAACTGTCGGAAATAAGTATGTTGTATTCGTCACGCATTGTGGCAAGTATCTGTTCGTCATCCATGCTTTCGGGTACGGAAACAACAGTTACAGTATCAGAAAATCCATATTCGGGATAAAGGCTAAGACCTGCTTCCGTTACAGCCTTTCTTACGGCCTCGGCGATTACATGGTGTCTCTTATATATGTTTTTATCATAGTATACGTTTTTAACGGCTTTGCTCAGTCCCAGTATGTCACTGATGGGCATAGTATAGGGGAACCATTTTTCCGTATAGTAGTTTTTAAATGTAAGTATGTTGCAGTAGAATGACGCAATGGGAGTCTTTCTGTTTTCCATGGCCTTTATGGCATCGTCGCTTACGGAAATCATAGTAAGTCCCGGAGGTGCTGAAAGTGCCTTCTGAGAGCCCATACAGCATATATCTATGCGGCTTTCGTCTACATTTAAAGGCATACCGAAGGAAGCCGAAACGGAATCCACTACCGTAAGTATTCCGTATTCCTTAAGGATTGGACATATGGCTGATACATCGTTTAAAATACCGCTTGGTGTATCGCAGTGTACCAGTGTGGCATATTTGAAGTTGTGGTCCGTCTCAAGGAATTCTCTGAGGTTATTGGGGTCAATGGGTTTACGGTAGCTCTTTGTGTAGTATACGGGTTTGCCGCCGTATATTTTTACAAAATCTCCAAAGCCCTTGCCGTAAATGCCGTTGTCAATTACAAGCACTCTGTCGCCCTGCTCCGTAAGGGAAGCGCAGGCTGCCTCAAGGCCTAAGATTCCTTCGCCGGAAAGTATATATACATTTCCCGTTGAACCTATTATCTCTCCTATCATATCGCAGGTGAGTTTGTAATGCTCAACGAAATCGGTATCCGCATCGGGATTGGTTGTTATAAGACTTCTTGCGGCACGTACATTGCTGCGTACCTGTGTAGGTCCTGGTGTCATTATTTTATACATAGTATCAACTCCTTGCTGTTAAATAATTATGCTCTTCATCTGTCTTCTGAGAGGCTTTACCGCTATGAGGAATATGACGGCGGCAAATACCACCTGAATGATATTTCCGGGTATGCTGGCTGCCGGTGCCGTCCAGTTTCCGTATATTACGGCTTCAGCTATGTAATAGCCTGTTATTTTTATTATAAGCGCAAGCAATACCGCAAGCAAGTACCTAAACATCGAGCAGTCCTTATTTTCGGTAATTTTTCCGACCGTATAGCCCATGAGACCCACAATAACGAAGGTAAATGGTGCCCAGAGAGCCCAGCCCGAAAACAGGTCAAAAAGTGCCATTCCAAAGGCGCCGCATATCGCTCCGGTCTTTTTGCCGAATATGGCCGCCGCCAGAAACAAAGGTACATTTCCAAGATGTATGAGTCCTCCGTTGGCCGCTATGGGAAGCCTTACGTTTATAAATGCCGTTGCTATGAATACCAGTGCGATGGAAATACCGTTTACTGCCGCTGTCCTTGCGGCTGTGTTAGATGATTTTGCCAATCCGTTCATTTTTCTCACCTCTTATTGACGTTAATTGTTATGTGCCATATAATACTATCAAACTGATTGTATTAAAACCGCCAGTTTATAAAAATATTATGGTGTCAGATGGAGGGTGGCATATATGATAGCCCTTGAGGATAAAAACAGTACAAAACCCCTTTATTTTCAGATATATTCCCAGATAAAAAAGCAGATACATGAGGGCAGGCTCAAGGCCGGAGAAAAGCTGTATTCCAAAAGGAAAATGGCAGAAAGCCTTAATGTGAGCATCAATACGGTGGAGACCGCCTACAGCCAGCTTTTATCGGAGGGATTTATAGAGGCAAAACCCAAAAGCGGATACTATGTATGCCAGATAGACGAGCTGAATCTGGGAAAGGGCGAAAGAAAAATCTCCTTCAAGGAAGAGAAGAAGGAAACCGCGCCAGATATAAGTGTGGATTTTGCCACGGACGGTGTGGATTATGAAAACTTCCCCTATAATACGTGGATAAAGCTTATGAAAAACTGCTTTAACGAATATAATCCGGGAGTGCTTAAAAGTTCCCCGCCGGAGGGAGACTGGGAAATGAGAAAGGCTGTGGCTTCCCATATTTACCGCTCCAGGGGAGTAATCTGCAAAGCGGAGCAGGTAATAATAGGCGCAGGAGTTGACAACCTGTTAAATATAATAAGCGGCCTTTTGGGGACGGACTATATGATAGCCATGGAAAACCCGGTATATTATGAGGCCTATTCCCTTTTTAAGTATCTGGGACACCCCATGTGCTCCGTAGGTGTAGACGGCCATGGCATTGAGACCGAAATGCTTCCCCGCAGGAAGAAAACCGCCGTATATGTTACGCCCTCCCATCAGTTTCCATTAGGAATAACAATGCCTGCGGGCAGAAGGGTAAAACTGCTCAACTGGGCCTATGCGGCCGATGACAGATATATAATTGAGGACGATTATGACAGCGAATTCAGATATAATTCCAAGCCCATACCGGCGGTGCAGAGCATAGACGGCAAGGGCAGGGTCATATATCTGGGAACATTTTCAAAGACCGTGGCGCCCTCCATAAGAATAAGCTATATGGTGCTGCCCGAAAAACTTCTGGATATATATAATGAGAAATATACAAAGTTTTCGTCGGCCGTATCCATGATGGAGCAGAATATACTGACGGCGTTTATAAACGAAGGCCATTATGAAAGGCATCTAAACAGAATGAGAAAGCTCTACGGCGAGAAAAGGACGGTGCTTCTTTCGGAGCTTGGAAAGCTTGGGGACAGCATAAGAATAAACGGTGAAAACGCGGGACATCATCTGGCTCTGAGGCTTGGAAAGGGTCTTGATGAAGAGGAAATGGTGCGCCTTGCTTTGGAAAACGGCGTGAAAGTTTATCCCATATCCCCCTATTTTATAAATGAAGTTCCCGCTAAATATAAAAGCACGGTGCTTCTTGGATATGCGGAATTGTCCGAAAAAAAGATAATCGAGGGAATAGGAAGAATAAGAGAGGCATGGAATATCTGAGCATATCTGTAGGTTAATGTTTAGGAATTTTGTGTCCGTTTAGCCTAAAATACGTCAAAAGTGACGAAGTTTGCGAAAAAAGGGCCGTATATATTGACTTTAACTTTAAATGGTGTTAGTATCCACCTTATAGAATATAATAATTCTGGTGTGGCCAGAGACCTGATAGAGGCGCGAAAAACATCAGTATCGGAAAACAGGAATTAAATTTCCAAGGCGGGCGGCCGTTTTCCGTGAAAGGGTTTTTTGCCGAAGTCTTTTACGTCTGCCCGGACGCAGGGGGCTGGGATGATGCAGAATATGCAGCATACTGTCACTTATGTGGAGAGCTATCGAAAAAAACGCAATTTAGTTTTATCAGTACCGAATCTTCACGTTTTCAGGAATATTCGGTACTTTTTTTTCGGTTAAAACCGCTTCAGAAACTGGCCCTGAAGGATTAAAAAAATTAAATACAAAGGAAGGTATGTAAAATGAAGAAAAGATTTTTATCAATAGCTGCTTTTGCAATGGCATGCGCAATGGCAGTTACAGGCTGCTCATCAGGATCAACTGAAAGCACAGCTGAAGGCGAAACAGCTGAGGGTGCTGCTGAAGGCGGAGCCCTTGATGACAACGTTCTTACAGTAGCTATGGAGTGCGGATACGCTCCCTATAACTGGACACAGCCCACAGACGCTAACGGCGCCGTTCAGATCAAAGACAGCCCCGACTATGCTTACGGCTATGACGTTATGATGGCTAAGCACATCGCTGAAGAACTCGGCATGGAGCTTGAAATCGTAAAACTTGACTGGGATTCACTTGTTCCCGCCGTTCAGTCAGGAACAGTTGACTGTGTTATCGCAGGACAGTCAATCACATCAGAAAGAAAAGAAATGGTAGACTTCACAGAGCCTTACTACTATGCTTCTATCGTAACACTTACAAAGGCTGACAGCGAGTATGCAGACGCAGCAAGCGTTGCTGATCTTGCAGGAGCTACATGTACATCACAGCAGAACACAATCTGGTACAATGTATGTCTTCCTCAGATCCCCGATGCAAACATTCTTCCCGCTCAGGAATCAGCACCCGCTATGCTCGTTGCCCTTGACGCAGGAAAATGCGACATCGTTGTAACTGACCAGCCTACAGGTCTTGCTGCTACAGTAGCTTACCCTGATTTCAAACTTATGGACTTCACAGGAACAGAAGGCGAATTTGAAGTTTCCGAAGAAGAAATCAACATCGGTATTTCACTTCAGAAGGGCAACACAGAACTCTGCGATAAGATCAACTCAGTTCTTTCACAGATGACAGCTGATGATTTCACAGAAATGATGAATCAGGCTATCGCTGTTCAGCCCCTCAGCGAGTAATTAATAAAACTACAATTTTTGCGCTGAAACAGAAAGGAGAGAGCTAATATGCCCGCAACGTTCGGCGAACGAATTTTGTATATCTGGGAGCGCTACAGTGGATCCTTTCTGCGTGGCGCCTGGAATACAATGATAATTGCGCTGATATCAACATTTATTGGATGTATTATCGGCTTTATCGTAGGTATCATTCAGACAATACCTACTGACAGAAAGAAGAACCCCGTTAAATGGGTAGTCGTAGGTATAATCAAATTCATACTTAATGTATATGTGGAAGTGTTCAGAGGAACACCTATGATGGCCCAGGCCATGTTCATATACTTTGGTATGGCCGCCGTATTTGACATAAATATGGGAATGTGGCAGGCAGCCTTCTTTATCGTATCCATCAATACCGGAGCGTATATGGCTGAAACTGTCAGAGGCGGTATCCTCTCCATCGACCCCGGTCAGACGGAGGGAGCAAAAGCCATTGGTATGACTCATTTCCAGACCATGGTGAATGTAATACTTCCCCAGGCGCTGAGAAATATCATGCCCCAGATAGGCAACAACCTTATCATCAACATCAAAGATACCTGCGTACTTTCAGTTATCGGTATAGTTGAACTTTTCTATACAACAAAGGGAATCGCAGGAGCCCTTTACACATACTTTGAGGCATTCGCCATTGCTATGGTTATCTACTTTATACTTACTTTCGCCTGCTCAAGACTTCTTCGTCTGTGGGAGAACAGAATGGACGGTCCCGACAACTTCGACCTTGCCACAACTGATACCCTTGCCCACACAAGCGGAATGTACAGCTATAACGATAAGGCAGCAAAGGCAGCAAAAGCCGCAAAGGCAGTAAAAGTCGGAGACCTTAACAGCGACAGCAGGGAGGGAAGGTAATGAGTGATAATAATGTATTTCAGATAAATCATCTTGGAAAGACCTTCGGTACCCACGTCGTATTAAAGGATATCGATTTTAAGGTCAACACCGGAGACGTTACATGTATCATCGGTGCGTCAGGCTCAGGAAAATCAACACTTCTCAGATGTATTAACCTTCTTGAGACTCCCACCAGCGGAGAAATTCTCTATCACGGCGAACCCATCACAGAGAAGAATTTCAACCAGTCAGCCTACAGAGCAAAGGTAGGTATGGTATTCCAGAGTTTCAACCTTTTCAACAATATGACCGTACTTGAAAACTGTATGGTCGGTGTTATAAAGGTTCTTAAAAAGAGCAAGGAAGAAGCAAGAGACCTTGCCATGTTCTATCTTGAAAAGGTAGGAATGGCTCCCTATATAAACGCAAAACCCAGACAGCTTTCCGGCGGACAGAAACAGCGTGTGGCCATCGCCCGTGCCCTCGCCATGAAGCCTGAGGTAATCCTCTTTGACGAGCCCACTTCAGCCCTTGACCCTCAGATGGTCGGAGAGGTTCTTTCGGTAATAAGAACCCTTGCCGAAGAAGGATTTACAATGATAATCGTTACCCACGAGATGGCCTTTGCCAGAGACGTTTCAAGCAACGTGGTATTTATGGCAGACGGCGTAATCTGTGAGGAAGGCGCTCCTGAGGAGCTTTTCGGAAATCCTAAGACAGAAAAAATGAAGGAATTCCTTTCAAGATTCAGAAATAACTAAAATTAAACCCCGGCATATTTTGAGTCCTTAAAATGTGCCGGGTTATTTTTTATCCGCAGGGGATTTAAACCGTATTTCAATCGTCTGAGCGATGATTTTCCTTGATATTCCGGGCTTTTTTGAGCCTCGGCCCCTCGGTTGTCCTATTCCTTAACCAAAAAACAGGCCACTTTTACGAGGGGACAGCTTGATGAAATGCAGAATTTACTACATCGAATAGCTGTTCTGGTTTATTATACTTTACTCTTGCATAGATGTCCATAGTTGTCTTGCTGTTCTCATGTCCGGCAAGGTACTGGACCGTCTTGGGGTCAACACCTGCATACAGAAGATTGGTGATGTAGGTATGCCGCAGCAGGTGCGGTGTCACATCGAAGTCCAGGCTATACACAATGTTGGGATTGTTTTTCTGATGTCCTCCCAGACTCGGCTGAACAGTGTACTTGATGCTCTGTCCGTTCACATACTTATAATAGGTACGCTCCTTGGTAGACCGAACAACGATGTACTGCCAGACACGTTTGAACTGCGAATATGACAAGGGCTGTCCCTCACTATCGGCAATCACATATTCCGATTTGGAGGCAGCCTTGGCTTCCCGCAGACAATTCACAAGGCATTTGGGAATGGGAATATCCCTTCTTGCTGCTTTCGTCTTAAGCGTTGTAGAGATAACCGGTCTGTTATGCTCTGATCGCCATGCGCGCCGCACAGAGATATATGGAGTGGGTGCATCGAGGAACACACAATCCCATTGCAAGGCGAGAGCTTCTTCTCGGCGCAGACCGGCATATAAGCCGATCATGGTAAACAGATACGGCGGAAGTCCTTTGACGGTTTCCAGCAGCACTTCCACCTGCTGGTCTGTCAGCGAATCTTTCTTTTGGGTCGGTTTCCCTCCTTTTGCCGAAATCCCCTCACACGGATTGTATTCCAGCAACTGGCTCCGCTCTGCCGAGTAAAAAATGCACTTGAGGAGCATATTCACCGTATTGTGCAGGCTCTCGGACTTATTGGACAATGGGATCAGCGCCAGACGAATATCATCCGCTGTTACTTCCTCCATATACATATCTCCCAAAGGCTTGATAATGTAGTTCTTCATATTGGAGGCGTAGCCCTTCAGTGTAGCCGGCGACACTTTTGCGGATTGCATCAACAGCCACTTCTCACAATACTCGGCCACAGTAGGATGCTCCCGGTGGAAGATGATCTCCGCTACCTGGCGTCTCGCCTCCTGCTCTTTATCGTACAGTTCCTCGCAGGTAGTCCCATACAAGCTCACCTGCTTGCCGTCTGCGTCCAGAATCCGGGTTCTGTAATACAGGACACCCTTTCGTGTGACGGTTCCATATTGAGGTATGTTTTTTTTCTTCTTTGCCATAATTAATTTCCTTTCTCGCGTGGTGATGTATCTACACCTCCTTTTTATCAGAGATTTCAAATTGAATCAAAGATACGGCCAAGGAAAAACTAAGAGCGAGACATCCTTGTCTCGCTCTTACTTCATTTTCTGAATTGTTCGGAACTTACACAGCGTCCCATAAGTCAAAGGCACAGCCCATTGCTTTGACAAGATCATCCGGCCTGTTGTATTTGACCTTTGCGTAAATGTCCATCGTGATTTTGCTGCTTTCATGGCCCGCCAAATATTGTACCGTTTTGGGGTCCACCGAAGAATGAATCAGATTGGTGATGTAGGTGTGCCGCAGCTGATGCGGTGTCACTTCAAAATCCAGGCTATATACCACATGGCCGTTATTCCTGGCTTTTTCTCCAAGTTTCGGGTAAAGCATATATTTTACATACTTTCCGTCCACAAGTTTTCTGGCCATTCTCGGCTTTGCAGTCCGCGTCACAATATACTGCCACAGCCGCTTAAACTGTGTATAGGATAGCGGATCACCGTCCCGATTGGCAATCACATAATCCGAAGTGGATTTTTTCTTTGCATCTTTCAGACATTCAACCAGACAGACCGGGAGAGGAATGTTTCTTTGTGCCGCTTTGGTCTTTAGCTCGGTAAGAATGACCGGCCTGTTATGTTCTGTGTGCCATGCCCGCCGTACCGTTAAGTACGGAGCCTCTGCATCCAGATACACAGAATCCCATTGCAGCGCCAGGATTTCTTCCCGGCGCAGACCGGCATATAAACCGATCATCACAAATACATAGGGCGGCAAATCCCGGATCGTGTCCAAAAGCCGCTCAACCTGTTCATCCGTCAATGCCTGTCTTTCTTCCTGGGGAACTCCTCCCTTTGCATCCAGGTATATGGTCGGGTCCTCGTCAATCACATGGCTCTCCTTGGCCGCCCGGAAAATGGACTTGCAGAGAATCACCACAGACTTATAAACCGAAGCCGACTTCTTGGAAACAGGTACGAGGGCAAGTTGGATGTCATCCAGGGATACATCAGCCATTCTCTTGTCTCCCAGCCCTCCAATAATGTGCCGCCGCACCTTAGAGGTATAATCTGTCAAGGTGGTGGCCCGAACATGGACGGACTGCATCAGCAGCCACTTCTCACAGTACTCAGCAACCGTAGGCGATCTTCGACGAAACGTAGTACTGTCAATCTGCTCTAACGCCTCCAGTTCCTTGTCATAAAGCTTTTCGGGCGTCTTTGCATAAAGCGCCACTCTGTTTCCATCCGAATCTTCGACTCTGGTTCTATAATATTCAATGCCGTTAAGCACGACCGTACCATATTGAGGAATTGCCCTTTTTCTTTTTGCCAATTCCGTCACCTCCTAAGAATAATGTCCAGCGCTGTACCTTTGTTTTATCAGACATATTAGGTTCCAGCAAGGATACGGAACAGCTCAAGCTCGGACACTTCGCAGCTTGCGGTATGTAGCGCTTTTTTCCACTGGCTTTGCACGATGGGTGCATTTTGCGATATACTCCTGAAGGCCAGCATCTGTAAAGTACACGCAACCATTTTGCACATACTGAACATAGGAAATTAGCCCACTGTTTCGAGCTGCATCCAAAGTGGCAATGCTAATCCCCAGTAATTTGGCAGCCTCTTTCCGCGAAATCAATTTTTCCATAGGTGGTCCCCCTTTCTGTCAAAGATGTGGTTGTTGCTTTCAAAATCACATGAATGCGCTGGCAACCGAAGCTGCCAGCGCATGGTATCTGACTTTGAAAAATTTACTCGCCACATTTGCCACGCACCCCTGGCGATGGGGACATTCCGGTCTCCGCTGGCGCGGCTGTCATAACTCCACAGCGTCGTTTTACTCGTGCGCCGCAGAGTTCCCCCCAAGTCTTTAGGAGGCCGTGAGGAAGTATCTTTAACCCCTATGCAGTCATCGCGCCCTGAAATGCCACTTTCGGGTATCAGGCTGACGTGGATCGCTCGGAACAGTCCTATTCATCACCTCCTGGGGCTGTCCATCTTCGCGGCGTGCCTGATTCGCTCGTACATAGGTTATGTACCGGAAATGCCGTCTATGAAATTGTCAAGCTCCACATTGGGAGAATGTTCTTCCCTCAATGGGTAGGCACTGATACGCTTCATTTGTTAAGTGTTATTCAAAAATTTTTTTATTTTTTTAAATCTTTGTGCAACAGCACTTCTGGAACAATGCCAAAGACGTGCTACATCAATTTGACGATAACCATCCACAAAAAGTAATGTCAATAGCTCCAAATCTTTCTTCGACAGCTTCTTCAATCTCAACAGTAGTTGTTCGTTTTCCACCGAAGCCAACCATCCATATCGCGTTTGATCAATCTTATCAACATCCCATTGATAAGATAACGATGCAAACTTTCGGAACAGCTGTGATTGACCACATACTTCATCATATTGTTCACAAGGTATTGGTTGCGTATGGTTTTGAAAAACCCTTTGACTGCAAAACCATGCCCAGTCATATTCTTTCATGGCAGCAATCTGTTCTTCGCTCATCCCTGCATCACAATACTCAACTTCTAAACGCTTCCATCTACTATCAAACTTCTTTTTCTCATATCCATAATTAAATCCCATTATTAACCTCCTGTAGATTCAATTTGCAAAATTCACCATGCAAACTAAAATCAGGAGGAGATCGACAACGAGAATCTCTGGGTTGTTTTCCATCCCCAGAAACAAAAATGCCAGCTGATCTTAAGGACCAACTGGCATTTTTATTCGCGCACAAAGAAAACGCATTATTAAGATTTTATAAGTACAACAAGTATACCAAGCACAATTCGATACCAACCAAACACCTTAAAATCATGTTTTTTGATAAAGTTCATTAGGAATTTAATTACTAAGACAGATACCGCAAATGCCACAGCCATACCGAGAACAAGAGCGAGCAGTTCTGCACTTGTAAATTCAAACCCGAATTTTAACAGCTTAAAAGCACTTGCTCCAAGCATAGTAGGTACTGCGAGGAAAAAAGTAAACTCTGCTGCTGCCACTCGTGAAACTCCTATGAGTAAAGCACCTATAATCGTTGCTCCCGACCGTGATGTGCCGGGTATAAGTGATAACACTTGAAATGCCCCTATCAAGATTGCTGTTTTATAGCTGATGTCAGAAAGTGCCATAGTAGTAGGAGTACGCTTTTTATTCCAATTTTCTATGAGAATGAATAACAAACCATAAAAGATTAACATGATTGAAATCACAATGGGGGTTTGGAGGTAAGCATCCAAATAATCATCAAATAGAATCCCCATAATAGCTGACGGTACACAAGCTACCGCAACCTTGAACCACAACGAGAAAGTATCCTTTTTAACAATTGACTGTGCTTTGTTCTTAAATTGAAAGGGAAACATCTTGTTCCAAAACATTACAACCACTGCGAGTATAGCTCCAAGTTGAATAACAACAAAAAACATTTCTTTAAATGCTTCGCTCATATTAAGTGTGATAAATTCGTCCACAAGAATCATATGTCCTGTGCTGCTGATAGGTAGCCACTCAGTAATACCCTCAACAATTCCAAGAAAAATAACTTTTAAAATTTCTATAAAATCAAGTACCATTATTTCAAATCCTCCTTTTTAAAATGATGAAAGGTCATAAGAAAACCAACTGCTGATACAAGAATAATAATAGATACAGACAGCAGTGTAGGATAGCCGGTACTCTGAAGTTTACCCTGCACCAAGAAATAGGTGGCTGTCCACGGATACAACGCTCCCCATTCTTGATTTGAAAGTGCGGCACTTCCCATGACAATCACGGCAGAGCCAATCATCGGGGCGACAAATCCTTTTGTTTTCATAGCAACAAACACAAAAGGAGAAACTGTTAAAAACATCAGGATACTGCCAAACAAAAACTTGGGGAGCCATACTATTGCCACTAGTAAGCTATATCCCTCCAATGTAAAGACAGCGTCATATAGCCCACAAACGATAAATATACCTGCCCATGTTACAAGGGTTAGCATAACAATCCAAAGAAGCAGGGTGCAAAATTTTCCAATTAATAGTTTTGTCCTTGAAATGGGTATGGGCAATATGGTTTTGAGGGTGCTTTCTGTGTACTCTCTGCTAAACAAGTAAGCTGCAATTGCCACATATATCATAATGTTTACCAGCAGCATGATATACAGTACACTGTCGCTGTATATGTCAGACAAGGTAAAGATAATCTCCGGCTTATCAAAATGTGTTTGCAAGGCTTCTATTAACATCAAAAGTGGGGTAGATAATACCCCTGCCACACTAATTAGCACCATTTTTGAACGCTTTAGTTTTAATAATTCACAAGAAATAAGATTAAGCAATACCGCCACCTCCAATCAGTTTAGAAAAGTAGTCCTCTAAGTTTTCCTCACTATCATTTATCCTTGTCACGAGCAGTCCATTTCGTGCAAATTCTCGATTGATTTCTCCAACACTTTGGCTAAAGTCATAAATTCTCACCGTACCGTCCTGCACTGTAAAATCCGTCATGTGGTAGTGGTTTTCTAAAATCTTTCCGGCTATCTCACTGTCAGATAAATCAAATTGAATGTATTTTCGATTCCTTTTGTGAAGCTCGGATATATTCACTTCCTCTACTAAATGCCCCTCGTGCATAACGCCGATAATATCTGCTATCTGTTCAATCTCGCTTAAAACATGGCTTGAGATAAAAATGGTAATGCCATGATTGTGACTAAGTTCAGATAAAAATGAGCGTATTTCAACTATTCCAATGGGGTCAAGTCCGTTAATCGGTTCGTCAAGTATTAAAAGCTCCGGCTCGTGCATAATGGCGGCGGCAATACCAAGCCGTTGCTTCATTCCGAGGGAATAATCGGAAAAGACTTTTCTTTTCTCCTTATGCAGCCCCACAACTTCAAGAGCTTTTTCTACTCCACTTTTAGATACTCCCCCTCGCAGTTTAGCGAGAATTTGCAAATTCTCATACCCTGTTAAATTACTGTAAAATCCCGGTGTTTCGATAATAGAGCCTACTTTGCTATAAAGGGTATGGATATTTTCCTTATAGTTTGTGCCAAACAAGCGTACCGTTCCCTCCGTTGGGAAAGCAAGCTGCAACATCATTTTCATTGCTGTGGTTTTGCCTGCTCCGTTTCTGCCGAGCAAACCATAAATTTTGCCCTTTGGCACATGAAGATTTACCTTATCGACAACGGTGGCTGTTCCGTATCGCTTCGTAAGATTTTCTGTTTCAATGATATAATCCATATTTGATTCTCCTTTCCGTGGGTTGCTGTTCTTGTTTTCGCTGACCACAATCTTATTATCCACGAGTATTGCATAGAAGCCAAGAAATCTACCGTCACAATGCCGACACAATAGATGTCAGCACGAAAAAAGCTCCGACACTTATCGTGTCAGAGCCTATTTTAAAGGGTTTATGGCATTTTACTTTGTTTGGGTTTGCTTTATCCAGACAAATATTTTAGCAACAAATAGCAGAAACATAAGGGCGGTTACATAGGGTTGTCTTGCCGCAGCGAAGAAGCAGATAAAAAGCGTACTCAGCACGAGAGAGCATTTTGTGATTATGTTGCTCCATGATTCCTTTTCAAAACAAACACACATCAGTTTCGCTATCCCAAGTGCAATCAAAACAATAAAAACAATCCAATAGATTGCAAGATATATTGGGGTAGTGTCTGTAAATGAAAGTAGATTGACAGAATAAATATATCCGTCAACAAGGTTACCATACAACGGCAAAAGTATAAAAGTAACCGCCATCATATCTAATATTCCATAAATGAAACTGTAAATTTTTTTCAAGTTGGAACGATTTTCAGTTTCGGCAAGTGTAATCAGTTCTTCGCCCGATAGCAGTTCATCTATGGTCACAGAAAAGAATTTAGAAATACACTTGAGCGACTCAATGTTAGGGTAACCCTTGCCGCTTTCCCATTTTGAAATGGCTGTTCTTGATACATATAATTGCTCCGCAAGTTGTTCCTGCGTTAAGTTCTTTCCAGTCCTAAGCTGTTGTAGCTTTTCATTAAATTCCATGATTCTCCTCCTGTTTGTTCCTTGTTTTCATACGTCCATCAACGGGTTTTTCTGCATCTTTTGGTATCATCCATGCACGACCAAATTTTTCAGTTCCGTCAATGCGATTTTCCTCACATAATTTTTGTATCCGTCTTTCCGATATGCCCCATTTTTCAGAAGCGGCTTTCACAGAAATGTAATTCATAATATCAACTTCCTTTCGCAAAGAGTATATAATTATTATATACGGAATGACGAATAATAGCAAGTTTCTCTCCACTAATACGAAATTATACACTACTAAACATAAAATCATACTTCGTTCAAATATCATCACCCGAAATGTACAATGATATAGGATGATATTAAAATGTACCAAGATGAAAGAAAACTTGATTTTAAGCCGTTAGGTATAGCGATAAAAAAAGCTCGGGAAGCAAAAGGGTGGACACAGGAATATCTTGCCCAACTGGTAGACCTTACGCCACGCTCTATTATGTATATAGAGAACAGGGGGCAGCACCCAAGGCTTAACAAATTTTATCTCATTACTACCTTGCTTGACATCTCTGTAGACCAGTTCTTTTTTCCATGCAATGAAGATGGCGACAACAATCGCCGCAAACAAGTTGATGTACTGTTGAATGATATGGAAGAAAAGGAGCTTATCGTGATGGAAGCTACGGCTCAAGGCTTGAAAAAGGCAAGAGAAACTGCGGAATAATTAACGCTGTTTTCGTAAGCCAAGCCAACTGAAAAAAGTGCGACACCTACACAGGCTATCGCACTTTTTAGGTTATTTTTTTATTCTCCACACAAATCATAAAGCTGTTCACATCGGTTTTGAATATCTAAGATTTCTGTTTCGGTTAAACTCCTGCGGTTATGAGTAAGTTGTTGCTCTAAAAAATCACGATAGCCATCAAGTAAGGCATCCCGTAAAAGCTCGGGGGCTTTGCAATGTTCCACACCAAACCATTGCTCATCTTTTTCATCCCAAATCATAACGGTGTATCCTCGCTTAGTGTTCACCACCTCCAAAACACTATCTTTATTTAGGTAATCGTTGAATACTTCTAAAACCTTTTCAAAGGTCATCATTTTATCAGCCCTTTCATATTTTAGGTGCTTATATGTAAGTAGTTTATATACTTATTACGACTATGATAATAAAAGTAAATCATCGTGTAAAGGATACGGATATTGTTTGCGAACAAAAGTGGCAAGCGATGCCTGTGGCTATCCAGATAGCCCCACGCGCTTGTTGAGGGAAGTCCCCCAAGCCCCCTTGGAACACAGATTTTCAATCTGTGGCTGCGCGTTCTTGTGAACGCTTTTGACTGCGACCAGCTCACCGCTGGCCGTGGTCTTTTTCTTTCTGTTGCGGCTCGGTCTGCTCCATCGCCAGGACCCGATCCACGTTATTCTTGACCGTCAGCAGCTCCCGCATGGTGGCGCGGGCCTGCCGGTACTCACCGTAAGCCTTTTTCTTGTCCGCCAGTAGCTGGGCGTACTCGGTCTGAAGCTCCTTGATGGTGGGCAGCTTCTTCACATTCAGCTCGTTGAAGGCTTCCTTGGCGGCCTGGTGCAGCAAGATTTCCTCCTCATGCTCCTGCCGGAATTTCTTTGAATACCCGGCCTTGCGGTAGGCCACATAGGTCTCGCGGGTCTTGGCGTAGTTGACGATGTGGGTGCGCAGCACGGCAATCTCGGCCATGCGCTTCTCAGCGGCCTTGATCTGATCGGACAGCGCATTATAGCGGGCCGTCGCCTCTGCTGTTTTGGTTTCCAAATCGGCATAATCCAGCAGCCCATGTTCGGACAGGTAGTTGAGGGTCTGTGCCATCTGCTTGAGGTTGAACACCTTGGCCCAGCGGGCGTACCCGGCACCTTTTCCGGCCTGGAGTTTTGCCTGGATGTCCACCAGCAGATTGACCTTCGGCGGAGCGGCCTGCGGGACGGCTTGCTTGCGGGGCATATGTTCTTTCTGGCCGGAGAGGACCGCCAACAGATCGTCCAGCGTGTAGCCGTCCCCCAGCCGGTCAAAGCGGACATTGTTGCCCCAGCCCTCCGCGCCGATGGAGATGTTTTTTCCGCGCCGGTGAACGGTGAAGCCGTCCTGTTCCAACAGGCGCAGCAGCTCCTCCAGGCTGGCCGGTTTCTGCGCCAGTGCCCGGTCAATGGCCTGACGCAGCTGCTCCTTGTGGGAGGGCTTCGCCGCGTCACCCAGCCACTTGTTGTAGCTCTGGCCGCGCCGCTTGGGAGCCTCCACAATGGAGTAACCGTTCTCAACGCAGATGGTATCGCTCAGACGGTGGACGGCGCGGGTGCTGCCCCAAAAGTTGCGGAACTTGCGGTCACACTCCAGCGTGGTGGAGTTCCATATAATATGGTTGTGGACGTGAGCCTTGTCAATGTGGGTGCAGACGATGAAAGCGTGCTTGTCCTTGGTAAATCGCCGGGCCAGCTCTACGCCCAACCGGTTGGCTTCCTCCGGCGTGATCTCGCCCGGCACAAAGGACTGCCGCAGGTGGTAGGCAATCACATCGTCCGCACCGCGCACCCGGCCGGTGCGGGCGGCGTAGGTCTGCTTGTCCAGCAGGAACTGCGCATCGGCCACGCGGCTGTCACACTGGTAGCTGGTGATGAGCCTGCCGTGGTCGGTCTTTTCTGGATTTTTTACATAACCAATGATATCGCTGATCGCCTTGCCGACCGTGCGGCCCTTGCCGGTGTGCAGCGGTATAATGCGGGTGGTGGCCATGTGGGGTCCGCCTCCTTTCCAAAAAATAAGCGGCCTGCTTATCACAGACCGCATCGGTTTACTCTATATCAGTTTCCTCGTCCATATAAAAATCGAAATCTTCCTCAAAGTCATCTTCCAATTCATCCAGTTCTATCCTGGGCGGGAACCGCATTTCATATTGTTCCGTCGCCAAGGTCCGCACGGCATCCCGCCGGTCTTTCATCCGTTTCTTCAACCACGAAAGCTGTTCTTTGGATAATCGCCAGGGAAGGTTGACCAGCCGGGTAAGTGCCATTTCTTCCGCCTGCTTTTCTGGCGGGAGGGCGGCGCAGGTTTTACAAATGTGCGCGGCGTGACCCTTGCCGGAAAACTTTTCGTTTGCCTTATACTCGCCACAGACCTTGCAG
>ERZ791934.703-NODE-703-length-41726-cov-3.539776_pt1 | contig 41726 bp, 46 predicted proteins | sample MGYA00510125_ERZ791934 | MGnify/ENA primary metagenome ERZ791934 (study PRJEB30046, sample SAMN00993240) | human gut metagenome | study: EMG produced TPA metagenomics assembly of the A metagenome-wide association study of gut microbiota in type 2...
GATCCCTGCCATAATTGAGGCTTTTGCTCTTTCCCGGGACTGATAAATTCCCCTTTTTACTAATAAAACGTCAAGCCTTTCTTTCAATATGTTCACAAATCCTTTCTGTAATGGAGTCTGCATCGAGGCCGTATTTTTTGTATAGACCGTCACAGTCGCCGTGTTCTACAAATTGATCTGGCCAACCAAAAGTGAGAACTTCCTGAACTTTCGATTCAGCGATGAACTTGTCGCCAAATCCTCCAGCCAGCAAGCCGTCCTCTATGGTGACAACCAGTTTTGACTTTTCTTTCAGGCAGGACAAATCCAGCGGTTTGATGGCTGCTACATCTACGATGCCTGCATCAATACCCTGCACCTTTAACTGTTCTCTCGTTTCCAGGGCAGTCTGCAGCATTTTGCCTACCGCCCAGATGTCCAGGTCCTTTCCTTCGAATATGCGTTGATTTTTGCCATCAAAAGTAATTTGCTCTTCTGGATCATAGAAACAGTCGCCTCTTGGATATCTGATTGCTACAGGACCGTCTAAAGAAAAGGCGTATCGTACCATTGCTGCCAGTTGATTTCCGTCAGAAGGAGCGAGAACTGTCATATTGGGCATAGACGTCAGATAGGTGATGTCAAACAGTCCGTGGTGCGTTTCGCCGTCAGCGCCGACGATGCCAGCTCTGTCGATTGCAAAGACCACGGGAAGATTCTGGATGCATACGTCTTCAATAATCTGATCATAGGCTCGTTGTAAAAACGAAGAGTAGATGGCTACCAGCGGTCTCATACCCGATTTTGCCAAGCCTGCGGCAAAAGTGACGCCGTGGGCTTCTGCAATTCCCACATCAAAAAACTGCCGCGGATATTTTTTTGCAAAGCCGCCCAAGCCTGTAGCATCACACATAGCAGCAGAAACAGCCGTGATTTTCTTATTCTCAGCCGCTAAATTTTCTATTGTCATGCCTAAAACTTTAGAATATGTCATGCCGGAAGGCTTCAAAACTTTGCCCGTTTCCGGATTAAACGGACTGATACCGTGAAATTTGTTGGGGTCGATTTCTGCCGTCCGATACCCCCGCCCTTTTCTCGTCATAACATGAATAAATACCGGCCCGTTTACATGCTTTGCCAGTTCCAGAACTTCGATGGTTTCGCGAATATTGTGACCGTTGATGGGTCCGAGATAGGTGAAGCCCAGTTCTTCGAAGATAACACCGCCTGACAGCAGTGCATACTTGATTCTGTCTTTTGCATGGCCGATATTTGTAGAAAGGTCGTCTCCTATTACAGGGATTCGGTTTAAGGCACGTTTGATGGTTTTCTTTACACGAAGATAGCCGTTTGACGTGCGCAGCTTGGAAAGATGCTGAGATACGCCGCCGATATTTCTCGATATCGACATGCCGTTGTCATTTAGAATGACAATCATCTTTGATTTTGAAGCGCCCACATTGTTGAGCCCTTCGTAGGCCATGCCTCCCGTCAGAGATCCGTCACCGATGATTGCGATGACTTCGTTCCTCTCACCTTTCAGATCTCTCGCGGCAGCCATTCCTGCTGCCGCTGAAATAGAATTACTAGAGTGGCCGGTATCAAAAGCGTCGTGAGGGCTTTCTTTCCCCTTTGGGAAACCGCTGATTCCGTTCATCTGCCTCAGTCCGTCGAACTCGCCAGCGCGTCCTGTCAATATCTTGTGGACGTAGGACTGATGTCCCACGTCCCATATCATCTTGTCATCGGGGCTGTTGAACACCTTGTGCAGTGCGATGGTCAGTTCCACGACGCCTAAGTTGGATGCCAGGTGTCCTCCCGTTTTCGATACTTTTTCTATTAAAAAATCCCTAATTGCATATGACAACAATTCCATCTCTTTCAAGTCCATCTTTTTTAGGTCGTCTGGAAAGTCATATTGCGTCAGTTCTTTACTCATTACTTTGTCCTCTTAGCAAGTTTCAGGACCAGTTCCCTGAAAAACTCTGCGTTGTCGTAATATTTTTCAATCGCCTCTACAGCGTTCATCGTCAGCTCTTTCAATTTTCTTTCTGACGCCTCCATGCCGTTGAGGGATACATAGGTCACTTTTTCATGCTGTGCATCAGCGCCCGTCTTTTTACCCAGTTCTGCTTCATTCCCCTTGACGTCCAGAATATCGTCGGCGATCTGATAAGACAATCCCAGGTTTTCTGCATAGACAGTCAGGTCTTTCATCATGTCTTCGTTGGCGCCGCCCAGATAGAGTCCGGCGCGAACGGCTGCAACGATGAGGGCCCCCGTCTTGTTTAAGTGGATGTATTCTAACATCTCGTTGGAACACTGGGTGTGCTCTGATTCAATATCTGATACCTGTCCTGCGACCATGCCTCGTACGCCGGCACCAGTAGCAATGGTATAGATGGCGTTAATCCTCTTTTTTAATTCCTTAAGGCAGTCAAAATAGAGGAACATATCTTTGTTCATCAATTCAAAGGCAGTGGTGAGCAGTCCGTCCCCTGCCAGTGTAGCGATACCGTCCCCAAAGACCTTGTGATTCGTGGGCATGCCTCTTCTCAAGTCGTCGTTATCCATTGACGGCAGGTCGTCATGAATCAAGGAGTAAGTATGGATGTATTCCATCGCGCAGGCATAGGCAAGCGCATCCTTTGCATCGCCGCCTGCAAATTCACATGACGCCAGCAGCAGCACGGAACGAAGTCGTTTGCCGCCAGCCGTCAGTGAATATTTCATTGATTCGTAAAGTGAACTGCTCTTGGTGTCGATACTAGGCATGTAATCCAAAAGATGTTCGTTAATCATATCTTTGTATTCATCATAATTTTCTTTCATCATCATTTATACCTCGCCTTCAAATGTTTCAACTTTCTGTTTCGCAGTTTCCAGTATTTCATTACAAATCTCGTAATACTTCATGCCTTCTTCGTAGCACTTAATCGCTCCTTCCAGATCTGTGTCCTGCGATTTAATGGATTCTGACATTTTCTGCAGCTCGCTTAGTGCCTTTTCAAATTTCCCTTTACTCATGACGTTCACTTCCTATCTCTGTAACTAAACATTTTGCATCGCCGTCTTTCAGGCTTACCCTCAGGGTCTGTCCGCAGGCCAGATCCCCGATGCTTGATACGACATGTCCGTTTTCTGCTGTGATGATGGAATAGCCGTTTTCCAGTATTTTTTTTGGATTATTCTCTTCCAATACCAATCGATATCTTTCCAGTTCATTTTGACGCTGGACAATCAGACTGTGGAGATGGCTGCGCATTTCTGCGGCCAAATTGTCAATTCTGAGTCTATTATACATCAGCTTGTTGGAGAGCTGTACATAAAGATGCTCTTTTAAGTCCAGCAGCCTTTCTTTCAGCTGCATCGTATCGGGAACTGCCAGCTGTGCTGCTGCTGTAGGTGTTTCTGCCCTCAGGTCGGCAACTAGATCCGATATAGTAAAATCAATTTCGTGTCCTACAGCGGAGATGATGGGAATTTGTGAAGCGTAGATGCTTCGCGCAACGATCTCTTCGTTAAAAGCCCATAAATCGTCGGCGGACCCACCGCCTCTTCCAACAATTAGGGTATCGATATCGCCAAAATGTTCGTTGACATAATCAATCATCCCTGCAATGTCTGCCGCAGCGGCTTCCCCCTGTACTAGGACAGGAAACACTACGATGTCCACAAGATTATTTCTCGATTTTAGAATTTTAAGGATATCTCGAACGGCAGCACCTGTATTTGAGGTGATAACGCCGATCTTATCCGGGAATTTTGGAATAGGCTTTTTGTGAGCCTGGTCAAAAAGACCTTCTTTGTCCAGTTTTTCCTTCATCTTTTCGAAGGCAATTGCAAGGTTCCCAGCACCGGATACTTCGACGTTTTTCACGTAAATGGAATAGGTGCCGTTTTTCTTAAATACGTTGACAGAACCCGTGAGAGTGACTTCCATGCCATCGTCCAACTGGTAGTGAAGCTGCATGGCATATTCTCTGGGCAGAAAGCAATTTATTTTACTGGCTGCATCGATAATGGAGAAGTAGACGTGTCCACTGGTATGATATTTCAAATTGGAAATTTCACCCTTGACGACCACTGCACCCAATAAAGGATCCGTACCGATGACCCTGCCGATATAATCATTTAGTTGTGAAACAGAAATGGGTTTTAAAGCCATATCTTTTTACCTCCAAGTCGTGCGATTCCCACCGCATTGTCTGTGCTCAATGCCGGCTCCCCGAAACAGATATTGAGCTGTGATAAGTCTGTACGCAGCATATTTTTGATGTAACTGCTGGACGATACGCCGCCGGCAAACAGAAAATCTCTGATATCATATTTGTCCCGGAGTTGCTTGGTCATATCCTCGATGGACTGACCAAGACGTTGAAAGAGCATGGGAACTAGAGCAATATCCTTCCCCTCGTCTATCATTCTCTGACATTTGGTTTCAATACCAGATAGATTGATATATCCGTTCTGACATTTGATCTTTGGCAAAAGATTTTGCTGGGGCGCAGGATGACCTATTGCCAGTTCATCCAGTTCTTGTCCGCAAGGAAAGTCCATGCCTAAGGCCACGCCTACTCTGTCTAGGACCTGTCCAAAGGCCAAATCTTTTGAGCCGCCGACGATTTCAATGCTCTCTCCATCGACGAGAAGCGCTTCGCTGGTGCCGCCGGAAAAGTGAAAAGAAATCATCTGTTCTGTGTCTTTAAGCGGTGAATCGTGCTTTACCGCCTCAATGTGTCCCTCTTGATGAGAAAATGCAAGATAGGCAGCATCAAGCGCTGCTGCCAACATCTTTCCGGCAGAGACGCCTGCATTAAAAACCGGCATATAGGAACCAGCTTGCGGTCTAGGCCGTTCAGAAACGCAGACGCAGTCAATCTTGCCGTGCTCTTTGACCATGTCAAACGCTTCTTGCACCAGCGCTGGAAGATTATTTACATGCTGAAAAAGAGCGGCAGACTGTCTAAGCCCTCTCTCGCCCTTTTTTACATCCAGATATTTCTGGAAATTGCATATGATATTCCCTTCTGTGTCGACAATCGCTACAGAAGTTTTGTAATTGCTGGTATCGATGCCAAAGGAATAGTGACTATTCATCCGCATCACTGCTTTTTGCTGCGATTTTACCTAAAATAGCATTTACATATTTTGCGGAATCTTCTGTTCCGTAAGTTTTTGCCAGGTCTACTGCTTCGTTGATAGAGACGGCATCTGGTATGTTCTCCAAATACAGAATTTCACATGCGGCCAATCTGATGATAGCAAGGTCTGTCTTTGGCATTCTGGAGGCTTTCCAGTTTTTGCTGTATTTGTCAATTTCTTGATCTATTTCTTCTTTCTTGTTGCAGACCAGAGAGTAAAGCTCATGGCAGTATTCTTTCTGTGCTTTGAAGTTGTTGTCTTTAAAATATGTTGCTCTGTTATTTACATCAAAGTCGCCGCAGGCTTCCATCTGGAAAAAAACCTGCATCATAAATTCTCTTGCATCCGTTCTTGTCATTTATCTTTTGTCTTCCTCTCCAGGCAGGTTTACACCCTGCACGTGTATATTTACTTCTAGTACGTTTAAATCTGTAATGGATTCAATTTCTTTCTTTACGTTGCTCTGTATCTCCCAGGCAAGTTGAGGAATTTTTACTTTGTATTCTACGATGATGTAGATATCAAGAATGATGCCGGCATCATTTCTCGATAGTTTGACACCCTTGCTGGAAGAGTCGATTCCTAAGATATTCTTAGAGATACTCTCTGTAAGCCCGCCTGCCAATTCACTGACTCCCGGAATCTTTGACACTGCATTGGCAGTGCATACCATGATTACATCGTCTGAAATTTTGATCGTTCCAAGCTCTTCACCCTGTAAATTGGCCATAACCTACCTCGTCTATCTAATTCTAACCTTGCGGCAACACCGTTAGATTACTGGAATCATTATACCATTGTTATTGCCAATTATCAACGTTTTAATAACTGCTCTGGATGACGATTTTGTCTGCCGTGCGCTGTGTCTCTTCCATGACGATGTTGCAGATCTTAGCTACCATGTTCTGTTTCAGATTCTGTTCGTCGACGGTTACGGTAACCGTGCTGTCAGATATGATGACAAGACAATCAGGCAGATTTTTTGCTTTGATTTTGTTTTCGGCAGCGACCTCCTGCTCCATGTATTCGGTCAGTTTCTCCTTTTTCTGTACGGCGTTCTTCTTTTCTGCGTCGTTGGTGGAATTTTTGATGGTATCGTCGTATTTAGCAATTAAATCATTTCTTTGCAGCTCTAAATTGGCTCTCTTCTCGCTGAAAGAACTACCGTCAGAAGCTGGCTGATCAGCATCGTCCCCAGCAGCATTATTATCTTTATCCGATGGATCTTCCTGGGTTACATTTTTACTGTCTACTAAAACATCCCCGTCGTGCAGAGGTATGTTGTTCGCTTTGACGTTAGTAATAACTAGACCTGCGCAGAATACTACTGCAACTGCCATGATGGCGATATTTTCTTTTTTATTGAAAAAACCTTTTATATCAAATTTGACTTTCTTTTTCATTTTGACTTTTCCTCCTGATTCTTCTCAAATACCATTACGCTGGAAACCGGAATATCGTAAAGCGTGGCAACGCCTTTGACGATATTTGTCTTTACTACAGGGTCATCTGCGCCCTGTGCGGTGACAATTACACCTGTAACATTGTTCTTGTCATTATATTGAAGCATTACATTGACATCACCTACACCTTTGATTTCCGACAGAATGCTGCACAGCTCAGTAGCTCCGTCATCATCTGAAATCTGTTTTCTGCTGTCGTTGTCATCAGTTAAAATGCTCAGTGACAACAAGACGATTGACGCTATGATTAAAGCGACAACAATTTTCATTACGCCCTCTTTTGTAATTTCAGGTTTCTCAAACATAATATCCTCACTAAAAAAATATTTAAAATAATTTTATTTATTACAGAAATAACTGATTGGAGACAAAATTGTTGCTAAAATGATGATAGAAAAGATAAATTTTACATATTTTGCCATAGCTGATTCTGGAATCAGTATTTCCATAAACGTTATTGACAATATGATGATAAATATATCCTTGACCCACGCGGTAACAATTGCCATTAGCTTACCCCCAAGTTTATAATCGACGTGATAAAGATGATGAAGAGCAGCGATGCAAAGAACAAAATTGCGCCCATTGTTACAAGAGAAGTTCCGATATCTCCTATGCCATTTGATAGTTTCTTCGATGCAATCGGCTCGATTAACAGAGCGGTCACCTTATAGATTACAGAAATGGCTAAGATTTTGATGATCGGTGTCAAGATCAATATCACAATCAGTATGATGCCAAAGAGTCCGACGACGTTTTTGATGGAGCCCATACACTTGATGAACAGTTCGATGGTGTCAGCTGTGAATCCGCCGACGATTGGGATAAACTCGTCGATAGAGTACTTCGCCGTACCGATCAAAAGACTGTCCGACGTCTTGGCGATAAGCCCTTGAATCGCTATAATTCCAGACATGAGGGTCATGATGATGCCTGTGACGAACAACGCCAGCTGTCTTATAAATTTGGATAGTTGGTTTACGTAATCTTTTTCTGTTAAACAATTGATCAGCGACAACACTGTTGAGATGAAGACTGCGGGTAAAACGATATTCTTGATGATGGTCTGAAAAATTGTTATAGCTGTCAGCAGCAGCGGGCTCATAATTGTGCCTGAGGCCACTTGACCCATAGAAATCAGAATTGCGATTAAGATGGGCAGCAGAATATCCATCGTATACGCGATTGTTTTCATAGAGTCGATCGTAAGTTGGTATATGGTGTTGAAGTTGGCCATGGCAAGTCCGATGATGACGATGCTGCAAGTCAAGCTGGCGATGTCGCTGACACCTTTTTTGCTGAAGGAACCAGACAGGTTTTTTAAAAGCCCGATGACGATGCAGATGGTCAATATTTCAACGCCCACGATTAAGGCGCTTTTCATCTCGTATAAGAAAAGCTCTTTGAGACTGGTGATAATCTCCTGGGAATCAAATATGCTTTTCCCGTTTAAAGTGGCTTCCAAGATTTTGTCTATGGTAAAGTGTTCAGATATACCGCCTGACAAATTGCTGGCGTAATCAGATAACGAGTCGAGGTTATCTTGGTCCACTACGTTTTTCATTTGGTCTTTTATTATTTCATCAAAATCCATTGTTCACCTATAAAAGCTGCTCTACTAAATTCAGAATTGATATGAATACTGGTATTGCGACGCAGAATATGATGATCTTCCCTGCCAGCTCCACCTTTGAAGCGATGGAACTTTCTCCTGCATCTTTACAGAGCTGGGAAGTGAATTCTGTTATGTACGCGATGGCCAGAACTTTGATGATGATTGGGAAATAGGTTTTTCCGTAGTCCAATTTGTCGTAGAGCTGCGACATATACGAAAACGCATATTTCAGACTGTCTACGAGAAAGTACAGGATTAGTACAGAACAACCGATTGCGACGAAAATTCCGAATTCCGGCTTATAATTTTTTACCAGTACGATAATCATGACGGCACATAGGGCAAGCGCTGCTATCTTTAGTATTTCCATAAGTCTTAAAACTGCATGAAGACTTTGATCGTGTCAAAGAATTCTGCCAGCATTTTTACTATGATGACTAAAACGATGATAACGCCTGCCAGAGTGGTCATCATGGCCATTTCCTCCTTGCCTGATTTGATCAAAATTTGATTTAGCAGAGCGATACATATGCCGATTCCGGCTATCTTAAAAATTACACTAACATTCACTTTTTTCCTCCTAATGGTCCTGGTCCCAAATCTCTGATTTGGTTAGGCAGACCTTATAATTTAATGCGGGTGTCTTACAGCTAGTCCCCAGTCTCATATAAACACAATTGCTACGACTAACCCGACAGAAATTCCCATTTTTCCATACATTCTGCCTTTCGTTTTGATGGACTCTTCTGCCTCCTCAACCTGTCTGTCCAGCTGCATGTTCAGTAAGCTGAAATGTTCCTGCTGCCTGCTGAAATCGCTTTGCCCAAGAAAATCCCCGCACTTTTTCATGATGGAGATATCTTCTCTGGTTAAAGATGAATCGTTGTATATATGCTCCACAGCCGTTTTCCATATTTCAGCTATATTCATATTTTCGAGGCTGTAAGTCGAAAGGCATTCTCTAAGCAAAATGGTACGCTCTTTATTATCGGATGCTTCACCAGCCAGTCTTTCAAAGATCTGCGGAAGCGGCTCCTTAAAATAGCTCATTTCCGTTGAAATATGTATGAGAAGCTCTTTGAAATCGACAAGCAGGATGCGTCTCCTCTTTATTTCTGAAGCCTTATAAAAACCTATGGTCGTACATGCGGCAAAGGCCATAAGCAGTCCTAAAAGTTTAACCACGCAGCACCTCCCTGACTGTTCCAACGGTCGGATCATCGGTGAGAAATATGATTACGTCAAAGGTTTTATTATCTATGATTTCTATGATCTCCGAATTTTCAAGATCCCCAGCATCGTTACCGTGAATTGTCGTAATCACCTTGACCCCGCAGTTTACACAAGTTTTAATTGCAGCTACATCCTCCTTCTTTCCAATTTCATCAGTGATGATGACCTGGGGAGACATGGAACGAATCATCATGATCATGCCTTCCGCTTTGGGACATCCGTCCAGTACGTCCACCATCATGCCAAAGTGATAGGAACTGACTCCGTTATACATGCCGGCAATTTCTGACCGTTCGTCACAGATGCCGACTTTGTACCCTTTGGTGCTGATGTTTCTCGCGATATCACGGATCAAAGTGGTCTTTCCACAATTAGGCGGTGAAACGATGAGGACATTATTGAGGCTTTTATCGTCGTTGATAATCAAATGCATCAAAGTATCCGAACATCCGACAATTTCTTTTGAATATCTGATATTAAGAGAACTGATATCGCGAATTAACGTCACCTTCCCTTTGTCTATTACAGCTTTTCCGCAGATGCCGACCCGATGGCCCCCGTCGATGGTGATGAACCCTTTTGCCAGATCTTCTTCATAGGCGTAATAAGAAAATTTCATCAAATTATTTAACAGATTATTAATATCGCTGCCTTCCATTCTGCCTGACAAAGATATTCTTTTCCCGCCAGAAAATACTTGAATTTCCCGGCCCTTGTACACCCGTACTTCTTCAATGGCTTCCTTTGTCCATTGATCCAAATTGTTGATCTGATGCTGAATCTTTGGTGGGAAGCATTGGAATACTTTTTCAAAATGATTCATAAAGCTTACCTTGTCCTTTCCATATATCATATTCTGCGGACAGGCAAATATGATTAGGTTTTTAAAATATTTTTCTCTGGTTAAAATAGAACCATCCACTATAACACCAGACTTTCCATCTGTGTTAAACTGTTCTAAGAAGCACGGAGGTAAAAGAATTGAACACATATAGAACATCAGAAGTGGCGGAGAGGATTGGCATACACCCCAATACGGTCCGCTTATACGAAGAATTAGGGCTGATACCCAAAGCCAGGCGTCAACACAATGGGTATCGCGTCTTTACCGACTTTCATATCGAGCAGTTGAGACTGGCACGCACTGCCTTTCAAATCGAGGTTCTGCAGAACGGTCTGCGTAAAAAAGTCGTTCAGATCGTCAAAGTTTCCGCAGCTGGAGATTTTGACGAAGCCCTGAGATTAACGGAAGCATATTTGAAACAGCTTCGGCGGGAAAGACTGCAGGCAGAGGCGGCTATCAAGATCACTGAGCGGATTCTGGCCGGAGATGCGACAGAACACGTCCACTTTATGAAAAGAAAAGAAGTATCGGCCTATTTGGGAATTTCCATGGATACTCTGCGCAACTGGGAGATGAATGGCCTGCTCACCGTAAAACGCAAAGAAAATGGTTATCGGGTCTATACTGACGAGGATATTCAGCGACTAAAGATTATCCGTACCCTGCGTGTTGCAAACTATTCTTTAGAATCGATTTTACGCATGCTTTCGCAGCTATCGCGAGATCCAGAGGCAGATATCAGAGAGCTGCTCAATACACCTGATGAAGAGGCAAATATTATTACAGCCTGTGATAAACTAATCGAATCCTTGAAGGACGCAGTAAAAAATGCACAGTCGATGATCGAAATGCTGAAGGATATGAAAGATAAATTTAATTAACCCTCCACTTTACCACCAATGTTTTCATCGGTGGTATTCTCTTTCTTGTCAAAGAATGGAGGTTAAAATATGAAAGACATGATTAAAGTTGAAAAACTGACCAAAAAATACGGTTCGCACACCGCTGTGGATGAAATCAATTTGTCCGTAAAACGCGGCACAGTGTTTGGACTGCTGGGCGCCAATGGCGCAGGGAAAACCACGACCATCGAGTGCATTCTGGGCACCAAAAAGGCTGATCACGGAACGGTCTCGATTATGGGAATGGATCCGCATAAACAGAGAAAGAAAATATTTCAAAAAGTGGGTGTACAGTTTCAGGAGGCAGCGTATCAAGATAAGATTACTGTGAGCGAGCTTTGTGAATTTACGGCATCACTTTATAAGAGTACGACTGATTTCATGGAACTCTTATCAGAGTTCGGCATTTCTGATAAGCTGAAAAGCCCGGTCAAAGAGCTGTCAGGCGGACAGCGGCAGCGATTGTTCATCGTTCTGGCTTTAATTCCAAAGCCAGAAGTAGTATTTCTTGATGAACTGACTACAGGCCTTGACGCCAGATCCCGCAGAGACGTCTGGAAAATCCTCGCAGATTTAAAAGAAATGGGATTGACGATTTTTCTCACTTCACATTTTATGGACGAAGTGGAGGTTCTGTGCGATCAGATCTGTATTTTAAAGCGGGGAAAAATCGTCTTCTATGGTACTGTGGCTGAAGCAATCAGACAAAGTCCATATGAGAAATTTGAAGATGTTTATTTATGGTTTACCGATGAGGAGGGACAAAATGATGAAAACCTTTAAAACGATGATGAAGATAGAGCTGAAGCTTTCGCTGCGTGGTATGGATATGCTGCTATTTGCAATCTGCATGCCTGTGGTTGTGCTGGTGATTTTGGGCATGCTTTACGGGGACAAGCAGGCCTTTACAGGCGCAGATTATACTTTTCTGGAACAGTCGTTCGGCGCACTGGCTACGATTTCTATCTGCGCCGGCGGCGTCATGGGACTTCCCTTGGTGGTATCCGATTATCGCGACAAGAGGATTTTGAAGCGTTTTCAGGTGACGCCGGTCAGCCCCCTGCTGATTCTGTCGATACAGGTGGCAATCTACACCTTGTATGCCCTTGTCTCCCTGCTGCTGATCTATTTGTGTGCAGTAATCTTTTTTGACTGCCATTTTCAGGGATCACTGCCGAAATTTCTGGCTTACTATCTGTTGGTCACCTTGTCCATGTTCAGCATTGGCATCATGGTCGGCGGTATCGCTCCCAATACGAAGACTGCCGGTGTCTGGGCCAGTGTGCTCTATTTCCCTATGCTGGTTTTCTCCGGCGCTACGCTGCCTTACGAAATCATGCCGACAGCCTTGCAAAAAGCAGCCAGCCTGATGCCACTGACCCAGGGCATCAAACTGCTCAAGAACGCCTCTTTAGACTTGCCTGCGGAAAATGTCTTGATCCCCTTCCTCTGCATGTCTGTCGTGGCGCTGGTCTGCATCGCTGTTTCACTGAAATTTTTCAAGTGGGAATAAAATAGAAGCAACCATCTGATTGATTACCATCAACGGCGTAAAGCATTGAAAAAATTATGCTTTACGCCGTTTGTTGGTTGATGGAACATCCGCTTCTCTGTTTGATTCATTGTCTCTGATAAACGTAGTCATCTTTTAAGGCAATCTCGTAGTGCTCGCTGTCTCTTGCGCCTTCCTGCAGGCAATCGATATATGCCTTCTTCCCCTTAGTAAAAATCGTTACAATGCTTTTTTCGAGGGTTTTGTTACTGTCCTTTAGATAATGATGGTAGGTGATGGTACGCTTGCCATCAGTGGACACTTGATAAACGTGGCGCACTCCGTCGATCAGCCGTTCACCAGAACCCAGCCAGGTGTCGTAATCACTGTATTTCTCCCATAATAATTCTAATGCCTGTATTGGAAAGTCAGAAAAAACAAGATTGTTGGATCTATTATAATCGTCGAATTTACCAACTTCAGCTTTGCTGCCAATCTTGTCCAAGTATGCTTTGACATACGCTTTCCGTTGCACATCCAACTGCTGAGAATAATCTTCACTGTGCAATGCTTTTTCATAGAGATTCTCAGGGAACATCTCTTTCAAAGCCCTTTCATAAGCAGTACCACCATTGGGGTACACGATTTTTTGAAAGTGGTATTTTCCATTGTCTTTCGTCAGGTGAATCACCGCCGGTGTCTCTGTTGAATCCCCTCTTTCTAAAAACTTGTCATCAAAAAACCCATACTTCGCAGTAGAAACGATGGCATACACTTTTGTCACAGCGTCTTTTTCTTCTGTTCCTAATACAACATGTCCTTCTACACTGCATTCGATGGGTCCGTCTCCATCATATTTTTCTGACAGCAGACCATCGACGACAGCCTGTTCCATATTCTCGTCTAACTTGATACCAGAGGTTGCCAGGCTGGAAGGATTGGTCATAAAGCAGATGACAATTACAGCAGTAATGGCTGCAGTGACAGCTAAGATCGCCTTTGTCGGCTTATTAAAGTGCAGCACCTTTGAAATGCGACTCCTGACGCCGATTTCCCCAAAGGCCAGCGGACAGATGGACAGCACTGACTGCTTAACGGAACAATTCAGCAAGGCGCTTGCGTATTCTTTTCTTTCCTCAACAGACATTTCCCTGACTACCCTTTCGTCACAGGCTAGTTCTACGTCGCGGCAGTACATGATAAATCCAATCCACACCAGCGGGTTGAACCAGTGGAGCATTAAGATCAGATAAGCCAGGGGTTTTGTCACATGGTCAAAACGTCTGATATGCACCTCTTCGTGGGCGACGACGTAATCAAATTCCTCATCAATGGAGCTTGGCAGGTATATCTTGGGTTTAAAAATGCCCAGAACGAAAGGCGTTGTAATCTCATCACATCGGTAAATCCTTCCCTGCTGCGGCTTGGCGTTCACCAATCTATAGTCCAATCTGACATAAGAAATCACACAGAGGAGCAGCATGACTGCAATTCCTGCAACCCAGATAATTGAAAGAATACCCATGTAGATCTGCATGGGATTTGCACTGGCTGCTGTCGCCGCGCCTGCATTGGTCATGGCAGCATTTACGCGGCTGTCTATAGTGGCAATACCGCTGTCAATCTGTGGCACATAGTCAGTCATAATCTCTTTGGTAACGGTGCGCCCGCTGGGGATCAGGCTGACTGTGCTTTCCAGTTCAAACGGCACAACTAGTCGGATGGCTGCCAAAATCCAGAGGAGACAGATATACTTTCGGGGAATCCTTTTGGCAAGGATTCTGAGCAGCAGAACAGCTAAGATCAAATAGCTGGCTGTGATACTCATGTTCAGAATCTTGACAAACAGTTCTGTCATATCACTCCTCCCGGTATGAATCAATCATATCCCTAATTTCTGCAATTTCCTCCTTCGAAAGAGATTGCTTTCTGGTGAAAGCTGCGATAAATTTCGGCAGAGAACCGTCAAAGGTTTTCTCGACGACTTCATGGCTTTCGGCGCACTGCACTTGTTCTTTGGTGACAAGTGACGTGACCACTGCATTTTCCGTTTTCACGACACCGCGTTCTGTCAGCCGCTTGATTACTGTATAGGTCGTTGATTTTTTCCACTGCAGCTGATCTGCACAGAGCTTGGCTAGTTCGCTGCTCTTTATCGGCTCGTGTGCCCAGAGAATTTGACAGAACCGGTATTCGCTGTCAAATATTTTTGGTATATCCATAAACAAAACCTCCCTTTTGATCCGCTTTAAGAAACAGGTCTAATGCATTAGAACCATCTTATACAGATGGTCTAACTCATTAGACCTGTTGTGTCAAGGCGTTATCTGAAAGAAAATATCTTCAAGATGATATCTGATTACAATAGCCTTACGCTTTTTGGGTGTAATGTAGCAGTCTCGCGTAACAGGATTGTCCTTATGATGCTTTAACAGGGGGTATCATCCGATTTTGGTTACTTTTTGTATAGATTTTTCCACTTCATAGATCGACAGCAGCCCATAGAGTAACCGAAAGCATTGTATTTACGGTTTCGGTACTGCAGTTAAGCTTATTTCCCGAAGGTATGGTGTCTCACACTGCCACGATATTACGCGAAACCTCCAGAAAAGCATCAAAAAACCTAACTTTATTGTATAGAATGCTCATCTCATACCCCCCTGCCGTATATGTCTGACCCTTGCTCTGCTTGCTGACAGAGAATTTACTTTATAAGGGTGGACGCTTATTTTCCCGCCAAATCAAAACTTGTGTCGATGCGCCTATATATCTCATCAATATCCACCGTGCCGTCCAGACAGATGGTGACCCAGTGTTTCTTATTCATATGCCAGCCAGGAAAATAGCAGACCTTGTCGATGATATCGGCAAGCTCTGCTGGATCCATACGCAAATCAAGAATTTCTACTCTATCCGTCCCTGCAAGACCCAGCTTTTCTTTCTGAATTGTCAGCAATACGGCATACCACTTCTTGTTGTCCGGCCGCCGGAATATGGCGTTATCTGGCAACTTAGGCCACAAAAACTCTAATTCGTCTCGATATTCTCTGCGGACATATTGAATGACCTGTTTAGCCTGGGGACTTCGGAATACGTCTATCTCAAAGCACGTGCTTACTTTTTCCAGCACTGCTTCAAATTCCTCTCTCAATCTTCCGACAAAAGCGCCCTGGGCACTTGCTACCTCATGTAACACGTAGAGTTCCCCCGAATCGTTATCTACAAGCCTTGTCGTGAACTGTCCATTTTGCTCTACGATAACAGTTAGTGTAAACTGATCCTCGAGAAGACGGGTTGTGTAAAGATATTTTCCGTTTTCTAGTCTAAAACCAAAGGCGAGAAGCGATAAAATTTTGGGTTTTTGATTCTGCAGTTTTGTCAAGAAATCCGACATGTTCTCATCCTTTATTTAGATAGCAGTGGTCACGCCATATAATCTCTCAAAATGATTTCTATGGTTTTGCCTGCTTCTTCGACTAGAGAGTAGCTGCCCTCACAGATGCACCAGTCAAAGGTGATGCCCCTGACCAGTTTCATCAGAAACTCTGCGGCCTGCGCAGGTTTTATGTCTTTGTGGAATTCTCCGGATGCGATTCCCTCTTCTAGGCTCTGCTCAATAAATCGATACGGAAATCGTTTTGTGCTGAGGGTGTATTTGTTGCCTGTAGAAAGGGTATATTTGTATACGTCACCGATAAACTTCCATCCCAACTCCTCCATGAAAAAATTAGCCTCCTTGAAGAGCGTAAGAATCTTTTCCTGACAATCAGCGAACGCGCGATTTTTCATGTTTTCTTCGATATAGGCGTCAATACTCTGATACCCTCTTTCGATAATGCTTTCTTTTGAGGGAAAGTGGTGATAGAAAGCGCCGACAGATACGCCGGCAGCTTGACAGATATCTGTTATTTTCACCGCATTCATCCCTTTTTCTTTAAAGAGATCCAGGGCGATTTCGAGAATCTTGATTCTAGTTTCCATTGCCTGCTGTTTTCTGCTTGTAGTCTCTTTCATACTTATCTCCTATCATTCTTCTCCCTCACATTTTAACATACTTCCGCATATTATTAAATGATTGACATTTCTGAAAATAAGGGCTATAATTTTTACAGAACTAGATTCGGTGAATTTAATTCTGTAACTGCTGCTATATTTAAAACTGCCTTTCGTTGTTTGTATGTTATATACAATTGAAGGCAAGTAAGGAGGAACTTATGGGAATTTTATATGAACAGACCGATATCATGGGCTGGGCTATATGGTGTGCAGTCCTCTTTGGATTGATGGCCTTTAATGAGTTGGCCAGATCCAGCAAATGGTTCGGACTTATTTTGTTATTGGTACTACCCTTGATTTTAACCGTTACAGTTTGGCCGACCACGGCTGCTCCTGGTAATGAATACGGGACGGGCAACTGGTTTAACTGGGCCAAGACCTATTCTGCCCTAGCCGGTTGTTTGGGCTTTATGGCGATCTGTTACATACCAAAACTGGAGAAGTCCAAATTTGCCTTTTATTTTCCGCCGCTGATTCTGGCATTTAATATTTTAGAAGCTGTTTTCAGGGATTTTCAATGCTTCTCTTATGGCGCCTTTGACGGTGAATACATCAACCACCTGTGGGTCATGTCCGGCCCCTGGAACATCATGAACGGCATTGCCGGTCTACTGAATATCGTGACGATTTGCGGCTGGCTGGGAATCTATGCCTCTAAGGGAAAACGCAGGGATATGATGTGGCCTGATATGATCTGGCCGTGGATTATCGCTTATGATCTTTGGAATTTCGCCTATACCTACAATTGCATTGCAGACCACTCCTTCTACTGCGGCTTGGCACTGCTGTTGTCCTGCACCATTCCGGCATTTGTCATCAAGAAAGGCATGTGGCTGCAGCACAGAGCGCAGACTCTGGGTTTCTGGACCATGTTTATCATGACCTTCCCTAGCTTTGCTGACAGGATTGCACCGGTAGCGACGACGCATAATCCGACTATGTTCTTTATCGTCAGCTTCCTGGCCCTGGCCTTCAATCTGGTGCTGGCAGTCTATCAGTTCAGAAAGATCAAAAAGAACAAATTGAATCCATTAAAAGATGAACTGTATAAGGATACAAAAGCTTATCAGAGCGTAATCAGTGAGAACTGAGAAGGAAATAAGCTAAATTTGCAGGGGCTCCTAAATAAAAGGAGCTCTTTTATTTGCGGCTATTCATTTGCAAGCAGGACAATATGCTGCTTTTAAAGAGTGGATTTACTTTGGCTTGCTCAACACCTAGTCTCTGGCTTACGAATGCAACCTGCTCCTCCGCGCCTCTGTCGAAATATTCACGGCTTATCTGTTCTGCCGCTTCTGTGATTTTCTCTATTATGGAAATTCCCTCCCCGGCAGATTGACTAAATTCTGCTGCCGTATATGCTTTATCCCATGCCGGACAGTACCACTGGATTTTGGGCAGATGGATCAGTTTTTTTATAGAATCAATACTTTGCTGTGGTTCTATAAAAATTGGAACATCTCCTGGTGCAGGCACGACATCACCGATAAAGGCAACAACAGAACCCGGACTTTGCAGGACGTAGCTGACAGATCCTGCAGAATGCCCTGGTGTTTCCAGCGCATTGATTGTCACACCCTCTTCCAAGGAAAATACAATGTCATCAGAAACAAAGTTGTCAATTGCGACGGAACGGTTCAGCAGATTGTTGAAGCCTGGGATCGGCCGCTCCTTGAACTGGCAGCCGACGTCTTCCATCCACTTTCTTTCTCCCCTTCCGGCAGTGATTTGACAGCCGCTCAGTTCTTGTATCGCAGCAGCGCCTCCTATGTGATCTGGATGAGAATGGGTCAGAAAAATCGTCTTAATTTCCTCTATATCTCTGCCGAGTCCAGCCATATATTCTTTGATGATGCCCTCAGAACCTGACACGCCGCTGTCGATTAAGTAACAGGATGTGCCAGTAATCAGATAGGCATAAACATAACGCTTGATATCCTTTGCGATATTGAAATCAATTTTAATTTGGTGAACCTGATTACAAATTTTCATTTACATCCTCCTCGATGATGATGGCCTGACTATTTACTGAGTTGATTCTCTTGCAGGCAATTTTACGATACTCTTCTGAATCAAAACAATGATTGTAGGCATCTCTTGTCGGAAACTCTATCAAAATAAAACGATCAGGCCGCCAATCAGGATGAAGAGGCGTAATTTGTTCGGAACGGATAATGTAGCGGCCTCCATACCTTTCCACAATGGGTTTGACCTGACAGATGTACTCGTCATATTCGCCGCGCCCTCTGTCTTCCTCGATTTTTATAGTTACTGCAAAATATACCATGATTCCTCCTCTCGATGCAAGTGATTACTTGCATATCGGGTTGAAAAATAAGTGCATACTGTTATGCACTTACACTGTCTATAGAATTCCATGTACAAAAGTCTGAACACTTGCTTTGATGTAGTCATCATTGGACAAAACGGATAAGTGGTCTTCAAAAGAAGCTTTTAGAAAAACAAAACCGAAATTCATAGCGAGGAATGTCATAGCCAAAGATTCTGAATCCGCATGCTTCATTTTTTCAAGGCATTGCATCATATCAAAATAATCTATCAGACATTCTTTAAAGAGAACAGGAACAGCCACGATTTCGGCAGCAGTATCCTCAAATAGTTCTGGTGTTCTGAGTCCAATGGATACTTTGACCATTTTAGCTGTAACCTTCTCCATATATAAGCGTGAAAAGCTTAGAAGGTCTCTTTCTAAATCACCGCTGTATGCTGTAAAGTCTTCCCTTTGTAATTGCGGATTCCATTCCGGCAGTTTCATAGCTGCCAGGACGATATCCTTTTTTCCTTTGAATTTGCGAAAGATGGTACATTCGTTAACGCAGGCCTTTGACGCGATGTCTTTTGTCGTGGTTTGAGAGTAACCTCGCTCCATGATTAGGTTCATCGTCGCATCCATGATTCTTTCTCTCGTTTCATCAGCCATCACTATTCTCCTGTGCAAGTATATACTTGCATTTTACCACAGTTTTAAATTGACGGCAACGATTTTGTCTGGATAAAAAAGACGGATTACGTCGACAAATTGGTAACAATATAAAGCTTTTATTCATAAAATAGGACTAATAGAAAACGAGGTGGAAATGTCTTGTATCAAAATTTTTATTATGATCATTATGAGGTAGGAAAAGTAATTGTCGCCTTACATAAAGACTTTGCTAACCAAATAGCAATAAGGGATATTCGTTCAGTTTTAGACGAGCTTAACTATGAAAAAGCCGAGGTTATATTTCACTTGGAGAGGTCAGAAAATAAAAGCGACGTTGGAGATATCTTACTAATTTATTTGAATAATAATGATAAATTGGCAGTTGTACATGCAATTGAAAAATTATCAGCAATCCCCTATGTTATTTATGCAGAGCCCGATTATTTGGAGACTCTGCATGTGATTCCTGACGACCCGCTTTACGGGCAGCTATGGGGTATGAAAAAAATCGGCGTAACCTCTGCGTGGGAATATTCGACAGGAAGTGACAGCATCACTGTTGGCGTAATAGATACTGGTATTGACTATCATCATCCAGATATCAGACAGAATATGTGGTCTGCTCCGAAGGGACGACCAGCATATGGCTGGAATTTTGCCGATCATAATAGAAATCCTATGGACACGGACGGGCATGGAACTCATGTGGCTGGGACCATAGGCGCTGTAGGGAATAATGATATCGGAATTGCTGGCGTTTGCTGGAATGTAAAGATCGCTGCACTAAAATTTGGCCTAGACATCGCATCCGCCATAGAGGCTATTAACTTCGCAAATTTATTTCATATTTCCATCCTCAACGCAAGCTGGGGCGGACGTTCTTATTCACAGTCTCTAAAATATGCAATCGATCATTACCAGGGACTGTTTATCGCTTCTGCAGGCAACGACGGGACCGATAACGACAAAAGTCCCATTTATCCCGCTTCTTATGACAGTGATAATATCATTACCGTGGCATCGACGAGTCCGGACGATTCTTTGTCCCGCTTTTCCAATCATGGAGTAGAAAGTGTCGATATCGCTGCACCTGGCAGCAATATTTTGAGTCTCGGTTTAGAGGACGAATATCATTCACAGAATGGGACTTCCATGTCCGCTCCCCATGTGGCTGGCGCAGCAGCACTATTAAAAGCGTACAGGCCAAATTTATCTGTCCCAGAGCTAAAAAACATTATTTTATACAGTGCAGTCAGAAATCCAAACCTCACAGGTAAAGTACTGACAGGCGGAGTGTTAAATGTAAAAGCCATGTTTGAATTAGCTGATTATTTGCAGCGTTGTAAGTAGGTTTCTTCCAAATTACAGATACTTCTTAAACGCATTCTTCATTTTTACTGCAACGTCCATCGTCCAATCAAACTGTTCTGGCCATTTATCCTTGTTATTAAACTCTGCATTTTGGGTCACCAAAATTCTGCTAGCCTTTTTATCCGGCAATTCCCTCCAATCCAGCGTCATCCCCATATCTGATTCAATGTCCGCCTTGTGAGTATAGAATCTCTGATAAAGGTCTTTATCGTCAGTAATGTTCCATTCTACAATAATGTTGTTGTCCTTCCTGACTTGCAGCAACCTGATATGGCAGACTGAAGAGCCAACACTCAATGTCATCCAGTGATCAGTGCTGGCTTTTCTTCTATTAAAAGACTTAGCGAATGCGGTATGCTTAAAAGCATAATCGTTAAAGGCAACCCAATAATCATATCTCGCCTGCAGTGTAGGGGAACTGCTTGTCTGACGTTTGATTTCTTTCGTCCAATCATTGGGTTTTTCAATGACTTCAAATTTTACTGCAATATCAGAATCGCCGATTTGATACAGCTTAACTTCCAAAAGAAAAAATGCAATATTTTCATCTGTATGGTTGTTCAGCCACTCAATTGCCGCTCTGTGTTCTGACCGAGCACGCTTGACAACCCAAATCACGATGTCTGCTGATTTGCCTGATGCATAGGTAATCAGCTTACCAAGGTGGTCGTGGTTGGTATCTTCCAACTGATTTTCAATGATAATCTTTCGATCCGTTCCGGTTTCGGTTGCATAGATATCCACGTTAAAATCACCGACACTGGATTCCGTTTCATCCACTGCAATTTCCAAGCCTATTGTATCCGATAACAAAGCAAGATTTTCTTCTTCGGCTAGCCAAGGTGTGAAATCCAGTGCCTCGTGAGGCCATACCTTTCTTAAGTCTTTGATCTCTTTCAATTGTCCTAAAATCATAATTTGAATTTCCTCCTTATATCAACAATTTCCCAAGCATTTCAGTGTCGCTGACCGATGTACGTTGAGACTAAGTTAGTCATCTCATTTAGGAAATTGATAACGTGGTAATCCTTTGCTATGATTTCCGTATTCTATTGCTTCTGCAGGACAGCCGCAGATGCAGGCCATGCAGTGTGTACAGTCTTTACCCCATTTCGGCTTACCGCAGACGATAGAGACGTTATTCAGCGGACAGTCCTTCTGACATTTGCCGCAGCTGATGCAAGCGTCTGTGGCATAGAACTTCTTTGCGTGAATCATCGTCGGATAATAGATCGTGTTGACCAGACTGCTTTTGATTTTACCTGAAGCAGTTTGAACAGGTTCAGTAAGAATCCTGCCATTTGCGATTTCCCATGCAGCTCTTTCGATTGCAGGCTCCGCTCTTTTGATGATTTCCAATGCCTCTTCTCTTTCCGGCGTTGTGAAAAGCGCGATATAATTCTCTGGCATGACGATTTCCGCACAGCCCCTATAATCAAAACCTTTTGCACGGCACAGCTTTTGCAAGTACTTACTGGCGCTGCCAATATCACTGCCGCAGGTCATGACAAAATATGCCTGCCGGTTTCCCGGAAAATGAGAACTGCGAATCCAGTTCTCTACAATTCGCGGTATCCTCCATCCATAAGTCGGTACCACAAAGACAAGCCGTTCACCAGCCGCAGTCTCTGGCGCTGACTCACCAGTCTTGATTTTTTTGTTGATAGAACAGAGTGTTTCGCCTGTCACTTGAGAAATTTTTTCTGCAACATAGGCGCTGTTACCTGTACCTGAAAAATAAAATAACATGATGCCTCCCAAATATCTTATATATCTGTAAAATAATATAACCAAATGAACAGTGACAACTGCAGTACACAGATTGCCGGTATTCCAATAGTAAATTTCTTATGTCTGGTTTTGTGTTTAAATACCTTTATTGCCAGTAAAGCGCCGATAGAACCGCCGAGTAAAGCTAACGATATAAGTGAAATTTCAGAGATTCGCCAGCGCCCCTTCTTTGCTTTCCATTTGTCCAGGCCGTAAATAAGAAAAGCGGCGAGATTTATTAAAATAAAATAGTTTACTATGATCATAACTGCCCTTTCATCGAGTTTCATTGTAACATTTTTCTCTTGTCATGTCATCCTATTCATCACACTAAATTGCAGATGCACTATAAATCAAAAGAGCCCTTATTCCTGCAGGCTCTTTCATTCGTCTCATTTTTATTCTTAAATATCTAGTCGTCTAGTCCCTTCTTTTTGTAAATCCTCATAAAGGCGGCGATGCCGATGATAATCCAGGCCAGACACACGCCAAAGGCTATGATATTGTCTTTGCTCATCAGCGGCTGGTCGTTATAAACCGCCCCGTAAATCGTGTATAAGGATGTGGTCGGTACCAGAACAGATACCTTTTCGAAGAAATTATTCATGGTTGAGAACACCGGCGGTATCAGAAAGAGCATCATGAGAGGCGTTCCCAGAGTACCCGCTGCCATCTGATCTTTTGCTGAAATGCCTACTACGGCGCCAAATATGATGATTGCCAGCGAAACGATGAAAATGACGCCCAGATAGAGAGCCATGAGGTTCATCGCCAGACCACATAAGAGATAGATGATGATACCTTCGCTCATCATCAAAATCAAACAGACTGCCGCCTTGCTGGAGATAAATTCAGCGCCGCTGACATTTGCCATCATCAGAGATCTGAGAGTATGTTTCTCTTTTTCTTCCGAAATCAACATTGCCAAAATGTTCAATGGAATGACAGAAAGGGTCAGGACACTGCACATCAACAGCGTATAGTAAGCTGAGAAGGATTCATCTGCCCCTCCATTTAAAATAAATTTATAGAGCAGAACGAACAAAATCGGCAGCGCCAGCATCAGCGATACATTTCGATTCATAAAACAATTCTTAAAGTCCTTTTTAAATAGCGCCCGAAACACATGTAATTTTATTCCCATCTTATCTTCCCTCCTCTGTCAATGTCAAAAATACTTCCTTTAAGCTGGGTTCTATAGAATGTATCATGATAATATCCTCACATCTCTGCAGGTGATCGATTAAAGCGGTCTTGTCTAATGCCAGAGATTTTTTCCCTAGGTTCGTCGTCACCTGTACCTGTTTCTTAGCGTACTTCAGCTTCAGTTCATAAGGGCTGCCGCATTCTATAATATGGCCTTCGTTGAGCAAAGCGATACGATCACACATTTCATCTGCTTCTTCCATGTTGTGAGTCGTCAAAAATACTGTCGTTCCATTTTCCTTCATCTTTCTGATCAAATCTCTGACTTCCTCCGCCGTGGATGGATCTAAGTTTGCTGTCGGTTCGTCTAAAAACAGCAATTCTGGCGCGTGCAGGATAGTTCTGGCAAAGATCAATCTCTGCTTCATCCCTTTAGAAAGATTTTCTACCAGTTTTTTCTTTGCTTCATACAGATCAACGTCGTGAAGGACTTGATCAATTCTCTCAGCAGGCAATCTGTAGATCTCTGCAAATAATTTTAAGTTCTCATAAACCGTAGCCTTTTCATAGAGACCGCTGTTATCGCTCATGATGCCGATTTTTCCTTTTATTGTGTCATCGAAGGGTGATTTGCCCAGTACTTCAATTTCACCATGATCACTGTGCAGCTGTCCGCTGAGCAGTTTGATTGTAGTCGTTTTGCCAGCGCCAGAAGGTCCCAGATATCCGAAAACCTCTCCTTTTTCGATAGTAAAAGAGCAGTTATCCAAGGCTACAGTCTCATTGAATCGTTTTGATAGATTGCTTATTTTGATTATAGTTTCCATTCAATTATTACCTCCCAATTTCCTTTCTCACTGATGATTTTACGCAAAAAAAGCACCTTCGCAATAAAAAACTGACGAATGGTGCAAAAAAAGTGGTGAACGGTGCAGAGAATTTAGAACTGATAGGTATCTTTCAGCTCCTGTATCTTTGCCTTACTGAGGGGAACCATGAATTCCTTGTAGTTTGCAAGCCGAAGGGAGTAAGAACTCCTCGTCCACCGGACAATTTCCGTCACCTTTTGTATATTGACCAAGTAGGACCGGTGACAGCGATAGAACCCAAAATTTTTCAGCTTTTGCTCCAATTCGTCAAGGGTCATCTGTGATACATAACCTTCTTTTCTCACATAGACGTAGCATTTGCCATCGTTGGCTTCAATGTAGTCAATTTCTTCCGGATTAAACAAGAAAATATTGCCCTCGGATTTCACAGACAGTTTGTTAAGCAGTAAGGAATCTCCTTCCTCATCGTCCGACGGTTCTTCCTGATCGACGAGCCTAATGCCTGTCTCAGAGAGATAATAGTGATGACCGGGACAAAGGCAGACTTCTTTTAAGGAAGGTGATACGGAAATAATGCGCTTGCCGTGTTCTATTTCATTAGCCATCCAGGACACCACCATTCGCATAGCCTCTTCCTCTAAGTCTCGCAGAGGTTCTATCATGAAGACCGTATGACAATCAAGCAGGATTAATCTGGCGATGAGAACTCTGACTTTTTGGCTTTCTGTGCATTGCGAAAGCTTCATCGTTCCAATGTCAGAAAGGTGCATGAATTCAATGGCTGGTTCCAACAGGTTCCTGTGATTTGTCAAGTTTGCAAAAAAAGATAAATACTCCTTCACTCGCATATATCCATATAAACCTGTGCTGGGGATATAAATTGCAGTATCTTCTCTATCCTTAAAAAAGAGCAGCAGCTCTTCAATCATCTGAGAGGAACACTCTCCGTGGAAATTAATTTCGCTCTCAAGTAATTCCAATAATTCTTTTTCCATTTTATTTCCCTAAATACTTCTCGCGGATTTCTTCATTTACGGTCAAAATCCTTGCTTGCAGTTCCCTGGCAGGCATTCGCAATGCTCCCTGGCCAAAGACCATCATCTGCTCCAGCCCGTCAGAGGTGGCTACCGTAATGCGAAGCTTTTTAATGTTCTCCAATACAAATTTTTCAATATACTGATCCGCAGTCTGCCCTTCTTTGGTGTAGATTACTGTCAGATCGCCATAGCTTTCCGAACTGCCGACATTTCCCGGCTGTTTATAAGCGTCAAATACCAGGATGATTTTCTCGTCGGTATATCCCTGATAATTCTGCAGCACCTCGATTAGAAGGCTGCGGGCGCTTTCCAAATTCACCCTAGACATTTCTTTTAATGCCTCCCAGGCGAAGATGATATTGTAGCCGTCGATGAGCAGGCAGCTTTCTGCTTTACTGTCGCTGAAGGCATTTTTCATCCGCGGTCCAGAAACCGTCTCTGAAGACTTGATAACCCGGGCGCTTTTCTTAAATCGGTTCTGCTCTCGTTTACTGACGCCGTAGGTCATGCGAAATACTGCCTCTAGCTCTTCATCACTATATTGCCTTGGTTTGCTGCCCATGCCGTCGCCGGTCTTGCCGCAGTCTGATTCCTTGGGCGCAGGAAGGCAGCTTGGAAGATGCATATGCTGTTCTACCTCATTCCAAGGTACGGTGAGACCGCTTCCATGAGAACAAAATACAGAACCGCAGGGATTCTCTAAGTCTTGATTCGCATCATAGCCCGTCACAGCGACGATCTCTTCTGTATTATGACATGGCAGATACCCCTTAAAGAAGCAAAACAAACGGCCGCTGCCTCTGCTGTAAGAGATGACTTCTTTCTGATAACCGTTCATCGTCGCCACTGGCGCATCTCCGCTCAGAATCGCCATATCACCAAAATTCTCAGGAGGATTACAGGTGCCGTGCATCTTTTGAATATCGGACATCGCTCGTCCTACCATATCTGTCGGTACTTCCAGACGATATTCATAATAAGGCTCTAGGAGTATACTTTTGGCTTTGCACAATCCTTGGCGGACGGCCCTATAAGTAGCCTGACGAAAGTCGCCCCCTTCTGTATGCTTAACGTGGGCTTTTCCTGCTGCCAGAGTAATTCTTATGTCGGTTATTTCTGAACCAGTCAGAACACCGCGGTGAGGTTTTTCGGCTAGATGAGATAAAATGAGATGCTGCCAGTTGCGTGAAAGATCATCCTCGCTGCAGGTGGTTTGGAAAACCATGCCGCTTCCCTGCGGCAGAGGCTCCAAAATCAGATGTACTTCAGCATAATGGCGCAGCGGCTCAAAATGTCCAACGCCCTCTACTTTTTCAGCAATGGTTTCTCTGTAAATAATGGTTTCACTTCCATAGCCGATTTCGATGTCAAATCGCTGCGAAACGAGGTTTTTCAAGATTTCTCCCTGCACCTCTCCCATCATTTGAATGTGTATTTGCCGCTTCTCTTCATTCCACAACACATGAAGCTCAGGAATTTCCTCTTCTAACTGCTTCAATTTAGTATAAGCTGCCTGCTGATCGGAATCTTTCGGCAGCAGTACTTGATAAGTCAGGACAGTGTCTAAAAGCGGATTGAATTCCTGCTCACAAGTTCCAAGACTCTGTCCGATGCGGGTATCCTCAAGGCCAGTCACCGCACAAACGGTTCCTGCCTGAACCGCTTCTACACTTTGAAAGCGAGAGCCGGAATAGATTCTAATCTGATTAATCTTGCTTTTGCCAACCACGTCCTTGACATGAAGATCGCCTCCGACCAGTTTCATATGAGTCAGCCTGTTTCCCTGCTGGTCTCTGGTGATTTTAAAGACTCGAGCTGCAAACGCCTCTGGATAAGATGGACAGCGGGCATATTTCGTAAATTCATCTAAGAACTCTTTTACACCCTCCATTTTCAAAGCAGAACCGCTGTAACAAGGAAAGAGCTTGCGGGAAGCCGTCAGATCGCTAATTGTTTCGTCTGAAATCACCCCTGTCTCCAGATATTTCTCCAAAACTGCTTCATCGCAGAGAGCTGCTTGTTCATAAAACATTTCATCCTTGTGATCTGCAAGAAGACAATGTTCACTTAGTTTGGATTTTAGTTCCTCCATGATGTGTGTCAAGTCTGCACCAGACTGATCCATTTTGTTGATAAAGAGGAAAGTTGGAATCTGATATCGTTCGAGCAGCTTCCACAGCGTTTGGACTTGTCCTTGCACGCCGTCAGGTCCGCTGATGACCAAAATCCCATAGTCCAGCACCTGCAGTGTGCGTTCCATTTCTGCAGAAAAATCCATATGACCTGGTGTATCCAACAGAGTCACTTCTTTTTCTCCTAAAGGAAACACTGCCTGCTTTGAAAAAATCGTAATACCGCGTGCTTTCTCCAGTTCAAAAGTATCAAGAAAAGCATCACCATGGTCTACCCTTCCGAGTGACCTGGTGATGCCGTTCAAATACAAGATGCCTTCGGACAGCGTTGTCTTCCCGGCATCTACATGGGCTAATATTCCAATTGTCAGCTTCTTACTTTTCTTCATCCTCATTAGTCTCTGTTGTTTCTTCCTTTGGCTCATTAGTATACAGCGGATAGTCACAATGGAAGCAGGTCTTCAGCGGTTTGATAATAACGATAAAATTACCGATCCAAATGGAGCCGCCACAGTTGGGGCATACTAGATTTCTTCTTATGTATTTTCCAAAGAAATATTCGAGAGTAAGAATGACTGCCATAGCCACTAGAGAAATTGTAGCAATCTCCGTAAAATATTTCATTGAAAAGACAACGCCGACTAAAATCGCTGTAATAACGCCTTTCTCAATGAGTTCCATTTTCTTATATTTTTGAAGAGCTTCCTTATACGTCCCTTCGGGAACGTACTTGATGTTTTTCCACCACGATCCCAAAAGGTTTACGTAGATAAATGCAACTAGTAAAGCTGACATAACGAAATAAATCATTCGTTTTCCTCCTTCTCTTCCTCGCTGGATTCCTGAACAATTGTAATCTTAACCTTTTCGATACGTCTTTCTTTGACAGAAAGAATTGTAAAAATGTAGTTTTCAAAGGTCACTTCTCGATTTTCGTCACCTTCCTCTGGTATTTCACCCAGTATATCGATTAAAAATCCACCTATGGTTTCACTGTTTTCCGACTCCAGGTTAATATTCACTTCCTCGTTGAGATCGTTAAGGGATACATTTCCATCTACATAATAATTATTATCGTCAACTTTATCGATGATATGCTCTTCTTCATCATACTCATCGTCAATATCTCCTACGATTTCCTCAATGATATCTTCCATAGTGACGATACCGCTAAAACCACCGTATTCGTCAATTAAAACGGCAATATGCTGCTTTTCAATCTGTAATTCAAAGAACAGCGCATCGATATTCTTTGTTTCAGGAACAAAGTAAGGTTTTCTCAGTATTGCTCGGATATCCACCTTATCGAATCCAGACTCTCGGGCTTTGATCAAATAATCTTTGATGTGAAGAATGCCAATAATATTATCTGTTTCATCCTCACAGACTGGAATTCTGGAATATCTCAGTTCCATCAATTGATCCAGATATTCTTCTGCAGGGTCGTTGATGTCGATTAGAAATACATCCGTTCTCGGTGTCATGATTTCATATGCCAGTTCGTCGTCGAACTGAAAGATGCTGTTGATCATCTTTTTGCCTTCTTCTTTGATTTCACCGCTCTGCTGCCCTGCTTCCAAAATGGACATGACTTGTTCCTCAGAATAGCCGTTGTATTCAATATCTGTCTTTTGCCGGAATAGTTTTAAGAAAATATTTGCCAGCAAAGTCAGCAATGCGACAAAAGGCGTCAAAATGATGACAAAAAACTTCTGCGTACTGGTAAAGGCTAAAGCGATGGACTCGCTATGCTGCTGCGCCAGCTTACGCGTGAAGAATTCACTGAAAGTAATTAATGCCGCCACAAAAAGCACGATATACAGGATATCGGAATTTGGCAGGCTGATGGTAAAGAATAAACCCACGGTGATAAATAAATAACTAAGGAAACGATTTGTGAATCTATAGTGGGTCGGTTTGTCCAGGAGTACTTGTAACTTTGCCGCAGTCTCGTCTTCGTCAGCCATCTGTCTGATCTTGTTTCTGCTGACCGTATTCATCGCAGTATTGGACAACACGGTAATACCGTTCAACACGATAGAAACGATAATGAAAATGATCTGTAGTTGTAAAGGTATATTACTGGGGTCGGATGTCATTAGATCTCACTCCTTCGTATAGCTTTTCGCAAAATATAATTCTCTTTCACTGGCTGATCCATTTTAATTCTCAAAACCTGCTGTGGATGTGGTGCAGACTCCAACGGCTCGCCGCTTTCAGCATCATACATCGATTCCAAAGCCTGTTTAAAAAACGGAATATCCGGACCAAAGACCTCGATTTCATCTCCAAGGGTCATCTTATTCCGCTGCTCAACGACAGCATATCCTGTTGCAGAATCGTAACTTTTGACGATGCCTACAAAAGAGTACTCCCTTGTGTATGCGCTGGTCTGATAATTCTGGTCTTGATTGGTCGGTTTATCAAAATAGAAGCCGGTGGTGAATTCTCTGTGACTGACTTTTTTCAGTTCAGTAAGCCATTCTGCTTTGAATTCATAACGGGCAGGATCAGAAAAATATGCATCAATGGCTTGTCTATAGGCGTGAATTACCGTTGCAACATAAAAGACGCTTTTCATTCTGCCTTCAACTTTAGCAGACATGATGCCTGATTCCACGATTTTATCGAGATGTTCGATCATGCAGAGATCTCGGGAGTTCAGAATATATGTTCCCCGTTCATCTTCCTCTACGGGATAATATTCACCTGGCCGCTTTTCTTCAACTAAAGAATATTTCCATCTGCAGGGTTGCGCACACATTCCTCTATTGGCATCTCTTTCGATCATAAAATTGCTCAAAAGACATCTGCCCGAATAAGAAATGCACATAGCGCCGTGAACAAAGGCTTCGACTTCCATATCAGAAGGAATGTTTTTTCTTATTTCCTTGATTTCTGTAAACGTCAGCTCCCTGGCCAGTACGAGGCGCTTTACACCCATCTTGTGCCAAAATCTGGCCGTTCTAAAGTTCGTCATATTGGCCTGGGTACTGAGGTGAATTTCTGCATCAGGTATGATTTCCTGGATTAAATCGACGATGCCGGGATCAGATACGATGAAAGCATCGATGCCGATATTTTTTATTTGCTCCAGATAATCTGTCAATGGTCCGATATCTTCGTTATGAGCAAAAATATTGATGGTCAGATAGCACCGTTTTCCCCTTTCATGGGCAAAACGGATGCCTTCTTTCATCTCATCAATAGACAGATTTCCGGCGCCGGCTCTGAGACTGAACATCTCTCCACCGAAATATACGGCATCTGCCCCATAAATAATTGCTATTTTTAACTTTTCTAAATCACCCGCTGGAGCGAGCAGCTCAAAGTTTTCTCTTTTCATTCTAACCTCTGTATATGGATACTGCAATGCCGTCGCCGATACTCATAAGAGAGGTATCCAGTGTTCTGTCATTTACAATATAATCCACATATTCTCGCATTTTCTTTATATTTGTCCTGTGCTTTCCATTTGTGTCGTATTTATCTGAAGCGGTCATAGCTCTCTGTAAGATGTTGTCAGATACGATGAGGGCGTTTTTTTCACATATGGTAATCGCCGCATCGAAAAATCGCTTGTAATGACTCTTGGCTGCATCGATAAACACGAAATCAAAACCGTCAACCCCCTGATCCCGCAGTTTTTCAATCTGCTCCTGTCCGTCGCCAAACAGGGAGTGAATGCGGTGTTCAAGGCCAGCGGCGGCAATATTGTGTCTTGCGGAGTTGACAGCGTACTCATTCTTTTCAATCGTGTAAATCTCTGCTTTCTGGCAGCGCTCTGCAAAATAAAGAGAAGAATAGCCAATGGCAGTTCCTACCTCAAGAATTTTCTGCGGTCGTTTTAGGGCTAAGACCATGTTGAGAAAGGTCTCCGTCTCTTTTAGTATAATGGGCACATTGTCCTGCTCACCCAGCTGCCGCAGCTGATCCAATCTGTCATTTACAGGTTGGTAACGGTGATTGATATACTCTGTAACTAAATCGTTGGTGATGTTCATTTATTCCTGACCCTCTAGTGCTTTGTAATAGGCGTCCTTGTCCTTCAGGAACTGATTATAATCGCTGGAGAACTTCTGTGTGCCATCCAGCTTATCGCTGACAACAAAATACAAATAGTCTGTATCTTCAGGATACAAGGCCGCTTTGATAGAAGCTAGTCCTGGACAGCAGATTGGTCCTGGAGGAAGTCCCGCATTGATATAAGTGTTGTAAGGTGAAGATATCTCTGTGTCTGCATTGGTCAAGGTTTCCTTTTGTTTGCCGAGCACGTATTGCACAGTGGAACACATCTGCAGGGGCATCTCTTCTTTTAGGCGATTATAGATGACGCTGGCAACTTTGCCTCTCTCCTCGTCTACCTGACATTCGCGCTCTATAACAGAAGCGATGACAATAATATCGTTGATTGAATATCCCAGTTTATCCGCCTGTTTTTTGAATTCGTCGTTGAAGATGCCGCCAAACTGATCTAACATGGTCTCGATGATTGTCTTTTCGTCAGCATTATATTCGATGGTATAAGTTTCTGGGAAAAGATAGCCTTCCAGATGATTCTTTCCCTTTTGGGCACCTTTTAGGAAATCGTAGTCGAATTTTCCGTTTACCAGCAATGACTTGAACTTTTCCTTATCTACCAGACCTTCATCTGCCAGCTTGTCCGCCATCTGATAGATGGTATAACCTTCTGGAATGGTAACAGTCATATTGTTTGTCTTTCCGCTCATGATGATATCTGCTATTTCAGAAAGTTTCATGGCTGGCGAAAGGGCATAATTTCCAGCTTGGTATTTGCTATCATAACTCTTAAACTTGGAGAAATACTTAAAAGCAGTGGCGCTTTCTATAATTCCTTTTTCTTCCAATAGGCTGCCGATATCATCTGTGGTGGAACCTGACTCAATAGTGATATTGATGGTGTCCGGTTTGCTGCTGTCAAAAGCTTTATCCAGACTGTTCATGTAAATCATGCAGCCGGCAGCAGCGATTGCGACTACGATGAATACACAGACAAGTCCAAATAAAAGTTTGTTCTTCATCAACTTCTTCATATCTTACCTCATATATTTCTAAAGGGACGCAAAAATACGTCCCTTCTAGGTCTTGCATATTCCAGCTTATTATCGACCCGGATACACGTCTGCAGCTATGCAGCGTAAATGGATGGGGTCTTTATTTTGATCTTCCTAAATACTCACCTGTTCTAGTATCAATCTGGATCTTTTCACCTTCTTCGATAAAGATAGGAACCTGTATAACCGCTCCAGTTTCAACCGTGGCGGCTTTTGTTACGTTAGTAGCAGTATCGCCTTTGATACCTGGCTCAGTTTCAGTAACGACCAAGTCGACAAAGTTTGGCGCTTCCACTAGGAACGGACTGTCTTTATAAAATTTGATAGTCGCTTCATCGTTTTCTCTCAGGTACTTCATCGCTTCTTCTACCTGATCCTGGCTGATAGGTACTTGTTCATAGGTTTCGTTGTCCATGAAGTAGTAAAGCTCTCCATCATTGTAAAGATATTGCATCACCTTTGTCTCAATGTGTGCTTTAGGGAATTTATCACTCGGATTGAATGCTTCTTCTCTTGTAGCGCCAGTCAGTATGTTCTTGTACTTGGTTCTGACAAAAGCGGCGCCCTTTCCCGGCTTCACGTGCTGAAAATCAAGCACGACATGTGGATCGCCATTAATTTCAAAAGTAATACCTTTTCTAAAATCACCTGCAGTAATCATCGCTCTATTCTCACTTTCTTTTAATTTAATATTATTTCTCGCTGTAATACAGCAATTTTGTAAAATTATGCGTTAATTATAACACAAACTTCCATAAAATAAAATAATGTAATTTGTGTTGCAATATTTCCTACCTTGCGGCAAAGCCGCCAATATCGTCGGAAACATTATAACACATCTTATCCTATATTGCCAAGTCCCATTACTTCGCCCAGAATCTTATACACATCGTTCATCATCAGAGAAAATCTCATTTCTGCCTGCATATACTGTGCAGCCATCGGATCTTTTACGATAATCTGATATAAGTTCTGAATCTGCTGGTTCATGTCTGGTGCAGACTCCTCGCCCATCATCTGCTTAGCTTGGGCTTCAAACTGTTTCGACTGAAAATCTTTAATCATCTTCGATAACTCTTCATTTTGGTCGACTACTTTTTTCAGTTGGTCATACTGTTTGAATTCTTCTGACTCTCTGATAGCTGCTGCCAATCCGTGAGCCTGATCGTATACGTTCATGTTGTACCTCCCTGTGCTCTTGTTGGAAAATTGTACTTGTCATATTTTAATTGCAGATAGACTTTTCTGTCTCTGACTAGGAGCCGAGTGACTGAGTCTCGGAGCGTACTAGTACGTGAGAAACGAAGTCTCTCAGACGATAAAGCCAGAGACAAAAAATCCATGCAATTTTATACGTCTAAAAATATCGGCAGTATTATCGGGCTTCTCTTGGTCTTTCTAAAGATGAATTTCCGCAGTTCTTCTCTGACGCTGTTTTTGATACCGCTCCAATCTCTGTTGCCCGCTTCCAAACTGTCTTCCAATGCCTGATGTGCAATCTTCTTCGCATCATTGATCAGATCCTCGTTTTCTCTCACGTAGACAAACCCTCTGGATACGATGTCAGGACCGGAAATGATTTCTCCAGAAGCCCTGTCAATTGCTGATACGACAATGATTAATCCTGATTCAGAGAGCAGCTTTCTATCGCGAAGAACAATATTTCCTACGTCTCCGACACCGAGTCCATCGACTAAAACATCTTCTGCATTGACTACATTGTGGAATTTAACCGCATTTCGCTTGTCCACTGTCAACTGATCGCCGTTAGATAAGATAAAGATTCTATCTTTTCTCATGCCGATGCTTTCTGCGATGACAGAATGCTGTACCAGATGTCTATATTCGCCGTGAACCGGCATGAAGAATTTTGGCTTGATCAAAGTGTGGATCAATTTCAGTTCTTCCTGGCAAGCGTGGCCCGAAACGTGAATATCAGCGATGTCATTATAGATGACTTCCACTTCCTTCTCATATAACTTATTCACTACGCTGGACACCGTCTTTTCATTACCGGGAACAGGCGTAGACGAAAGAATAACCATGTCGCCTTTTTTCAGTTTGACATTACGATGTTCATTGTTCGCCATTCTTGATAACGCTGACATCGGTTCACCCTGACTGCCCGTCGTTATAATGACTAGTTCGTTGTCCGGTATATTTCTCGTCTTATTTAGTTCTACGTATGCCCCTGCTGGAATGTGCAAATATCCTAATTCCACAGCCAGAGCTACGACATTTTCCATACTGCGGCCTGAAACAGCTACTTTTCGTCCGTGCTTTACAGCAAGCTCTATAATCTTCTGTACTCTGTGCACGTTAGAAGAGAAGGTAGCGATCAGAATTCTGTTCTTTGCTTCTCTGAATATACCATCCAGAGTCTTTCCGACCACTTTTTCTGAGGCAGTGTAACCTGGTCTCAGAGCATTGGTGCTGTCTGCCATCATCAGATCCACGCCTCGTCTGCCGATTTCTGCGAATTTAGCCAGATCGATCGGTTCTCCATCAATAGGCGTATAGTCAATTTTAAAGTCGCCTGTATGGAATAACGAAGCAACCGGAGTCTGAATATACAAACAGATGGCGTCGGCGATAGAGTGGGTCGTTCTGATGGCTTCGATCTTAAAATCTCCCAACTTAAACTTATCGCCAGCTTTGATTGTGTTCAGCTTTGCTTTTAAGCCGTGTTCTTTCAATTTATTTTCTATCAATCCCAAAGGAAGTCTAGTACCGTAAATCGGAACGTTAATCTGTTTTAACAGATATGGCACTGCTCCGATGTGGTCTTCATGCCCGTGGGTAATGACTACACCTAAAATTTTGTGAGCATTTTTCACCAGATAGCTGAAATCTGGAATGACGACGTCAATTCCGTACATTTCATCTTCTGGGAACGTCATGCCACAGTCAATTAAGATCATTTGATCCTTGTATTCCAGAACCGTCAGATTCTTACCAATTTCGTTAAGTCCTCCAATTGGTATCACTTTAAGGTTATCTGCTTTCTTGGCCTGCCGAGCAGAGCTCTTCTTTGGCACCGGTTTTCTCTCTGCTTTTTGTTTTGTCTGAAGCTCCTTAGCAGGAGGTTTCTTAACTGCTGCGGCCTTTTTAACAGGCGGTTTTTTACTATTAAAATCTCTCATGTTCTCCCCTTTACTTTATAACGATATTTACAAGCTTGCCAGGAACAGCGACGACTTTTACTACATTCTTGTCCGCTATCAAAGCTTGTACTTTGTCATTGGAAAGAGCAATGTTTTCCAGATCTTCTCTACTCAAATTATTTGCAACATTTAACTTTTCTTTTAGTTTTCCGTTTATCTGAATCACGATTTCCACTGTATCTCTTACCAGCGCGTCTTTATCATAAGACGGCCATGCTACAGCAGTCAGTGATTGGTTGTATCCAAGCGCTTCCCACATTTCCTCACAGATATGAGGTGCAAATGGTGAAAGAATCATTACAACAGTATCGATTGCCTTTTTCATGAAGGCCTGGTTTGCTTCTTCCAATTCTTTGTATTTATACAATTCATTAACTAATTCCATAATGGAACTGATTGCGGTATTAAAGCTGAATCTTCCGCCCATATCGTCAGTTACCTTCTTTATGGTGGTGTTAAGTACATAGTTCAGCTCTTTATCAGCGTCAGTTTTGATCTCATATTCAGTTTCTCCTTGATAATTCTGATTGAAATCACTGACCAGGCGATATACTCTGTTGAGGAATCTGTAGCTGCCCTCTACGCCTGCATCGGACCAGTCGAGTTCTCTTTCTGGCGGTGCTGCGAACAAAATAAATAATCTGGCTGTATCAGCTCCGTATTTTTTGATGATTTCTTCTGGACTGACAACGTTGCCCAGAGACTTACTCATCTTCTTTCCATCCTTGTTTACCATACCCTGGGTCAGCAAGTTTTTGAATGGTTCTTCGTCTTTTACCAGACCCAGATCGTGCAGCGCCATCTGGAAGAATCTAGCATACATCAAGTGAAGAATCGCATGTTCAACTCCGCCGATGTATTGGTCAACGTTCATCCAGTAGTCTGCTTTGTCTTTATCAAAGATTGCGTTTTCATTCCTAGGATCACAGTATCTCAGGAAATACCAAGAAGAATCCAGGAAAGTATCCATGGTATCCATCTCTCGCGTCGCTTTCTTGCCGCATTTAGGACAGGTGCACTCTGCAAAAGTCTTTGAGGTCGTCAGCGGCGATTCGCCTTTGCCTGTAAATTCGACGTCGGTTGGCAGCATGACCGGCAGGTTTTCTTCTTTTTCGGGTACCCAGCCGCATTCTTCGCAGTATATCATCGGAATCGGTGTTCCCCAATATCTCTGCCTGGAAATCAGCCAGTCACGCAGCCTGTAGTTGACAGTCTTCGTGCCGATTCCTTCTTCTTCCAGCCAGTCAATCATGGCGGCGATAGCTTTTCTGTTATTGAGACCGTCAAATTTGCCAGAGTTAATCATGGTTCCCTCGGCATCAAAAGCTTCTTTTAGGTTATTGACGTCAACTTCCGGATCTTCAGAGTTGACAACAGGTATGATTTCCAAGTCAAATTTCTTTGCAAAGTCAAAGTCTCTCTGGTCGTGAGCCGGCACGGCCATGATGGCGCCAGTACCATATCCCATCAGTACATAGTCGGAAATGAATATTGGAACTTTCTTGCCATTAACCGGATTTATGGCATATTTCCCAATAAATACGCCTGTTTTTTCGTTGGTAGTGGATGTTCTCTCGATATCGTTCATGTGCTGCACTTTATCGAGATAGTCCAGTACGGGCTTTTCATATTCCGTATCCTTCACCAAATCCATCACATAAGGATGCTCTGGAGCCATAACCATATAGGTTACGCCGAACAGCGTGTCTGCACGAGTGGTGAATACTTTCATCAGTTTGTCAGTATCTTCAATTTTAAAATCTATTTCAGCACCGATGGATTTGCCAATCCAGTTTTTCTGCATGGTTTTCACCTTTGCAGGCCAGCCATCCAGGGTATCCAGATTGTCCAGCAGCCTGTCTGCATAATCGGTAATTTTGAAGTACCACTGCGAAAGGTTTTTCTTTCCTACTGCCGTCTTACATCTCTCACAGCAGCCGTCTACCACCTGTTCGTTAGCAAGTACGGTTTGACAGCTCGGACACCAGTTGACCGGATTTTCTTTTTTATAAGCGAGTCCTTTATTATAAAACTGGATAAAAATCCACTGCATCCACTTATAATAATCCGGATTGCAGGTCTGAACTTCTCTTTCCCAGTCGTAAGAAAGCCCCAGCTGATCCAGCTGATTTTCCATCTCATGTATGTTTTCCCAAGTCCACTTGCTCGGCTCTACCCCGTGTTTGATGGCAGCATTTTCGGCCGGCAAACCGAAAGAGTCGAATCCCATAGGATGTAAGACGTTGTATCCTTGCATTTTCTTGCATCTGGCTACGACATCACCGATGGAGTAATTCCTTACGTGCCCCATGTGCAGCTTTCCTGACGGATATGGGAACATTTCAAGCACATAATATTTTTCTTTACTTGTATCCTCAACTGTTTTAAAAGAGTTGTTTTCCTTCCAATATTTCTGCCATTTTTCTTCGATTGCTTTAAAATTATACTTCTCGTTCATATCGCTCTTTTACTCCTCCACATCTAAAAAGCTGCAGTCGCCCCACACCTTTTCGATATTATATTTTTCTCTCATCTCTTTGGTAAAGATATTGACGATCACATCGCCAAAGTCCATGAGTATCCATTCTGAATTTTTACCTTCAATACTCTTCACTAAAAGTCCTTCTTTTGCAAACTGTTCTTCCACCTCGTCCACTAGTGTATTGACCTGCCTTTCAGAATTTCCAGATGCAATGACAAGATAGTCGGCAAAAGAAGATTTTTCCATAATGTCTATGACGATAACGTCTGTCGCTTTCTTATTGTCCAGCAGTCTGGCTGCCAGTAATGCAAAACTTTTATTATCCATTCAATCTCTCCTTAATGGACTCGTCCCAATTTACAAAGTAAATTGATGGAGAGTCCTTATGCTTTAACTCCCCAGCTTCAGTTGGCTAGGAGTTTGTCGTATAATGGTTCTGCCCTGCGAACTACGTGAGCAGCTAGGCAGACCTTATGCTTTAAACGCCCAAATCTTTGATTTGGCTGCGTTTTGTCGTATAATGTTGCTCGTCCCAATTTACAAGGTAAATTGATGGAGAGTCCTTATGCTTTGAACGCCCAAATCTCTGATTTGGCTGCGTTTTGTCGTATAATGCTTTAACGCACCGGCTTTAGCCGGCCACACTACCAGTCTTATGACTGGCTCAGGCATTCGTGTTATATCTCATAAAATAATCTTTGGCAAGCAGAGTATCCTGATCCAAATAATTTCCCTGTCCCTGTACGTATTCTATCGTTCTAGTTAAAGATAGAAGACATGCCGCGTCCAAGTCGTGCTGCGCAGCTTCTCTCAGTGCATCCACACCGGGATAGTTTCTATTAGGTTCAATGGCATCGGCGATGTAAATGATCTTTTCTAAAAGTGACATCCCAGGCCTTCCCGTCGTGTGGTAACTGACTGCATTGATGATATCCTCATCTTCAATCCCATAGTCTCGTTTCATGATGATAGCGGCGATTTTACTGTGGGCAAGATTACAGTTGTTCAAATATTTTTTATCTAAATCTAAATGTTTGATATAATAATTCAGTACATCCTCTGAAACACCTCGGTACATATCGTGGAACAGAGCTGCCAGTTCTGCCTTTTCGACATCAGCTCCGTATTTCTCCGCCAATGCGATGGCTGTCCTTCTGACTCCTTCTGTATGGACTTTTCTCTTTTCAGAGAAATTCTTTTCTATATAATTATTTATAGAGTCCGTGTTCATCAATATACCTTTCTACTTGTAAAGGGACTAAATCTCTTATACTCTTCCCAGATCTGATGTTGTTCTTGATCTCTGTCGAAGATACTTCCACAATTTCATTGTGCAGCATCTTAATTTCTGCATTATATCTCTCTTTGAGACGTTTCGCCGTGTCTTCCGTTTCGCTTGTCTTGTATCCCGGTCTGACGCCGATGATGAAAGCAAATTCCTGCAGCAGTTCTTTCCCTTTGAACCATTCTTCTAAGGTCAAAAAGGAATCGGTGCCCAGGATAAAATAAAATTTATCATCTGGATACTCTTTCTGCAGTAATTTCAGGGTCTTATAAGTATAAGAAACCCGCTGGCCATAGGCTTCAATAGTAGAAACACGAAATTGTTTATTCTCTTTAGCTATCAGGCGGACCATATTAACCCTGTCTTCCTCTGACGCCATCTCTCTGCCAATTTTAAAGGGCTGAACCTTTGTCGGCAGAAGTATGACTTCTGATAGATCAAATTCTTTGATGGCAGCTTCTGCAATAGACAGATGACCAAAATGAAAAGGATCAAAAGTGCCGCCTAATATACCAATTTCACTCATTTTTACCTCAAGTTAATTCCAAGTTCTTCAAGTTGTCCTTCTTCTACGAGACCTGGCGCCTCGCATACCATGCATTGGGCATTCTGATTCTTAGGAAATGCCATGACCTCTCTGATGCTGTGTTCACCGCTGAGAAGCATGACCAGTCGGTCCAGACCGTAGGCCAATCCGCCGTGAGGCGGCGCGCCGTATTTAAAAGCTTCAAGCAGAAAACCGAATTTTTCCTGACATTCCTCATCGGTCAGCTTCAGCACTTTGAACATCTTCGCCTGCAGATCTCCTTCGTGAATTCTGATACTGCCTCCGCCCAGTTCTACGCCGTTTAAGACGATATCATATGCGTCGGCCTTGACCTTTTCCGGTGCCGTATCCAAAAGCGAGATGTCTTCCTGCTTCGGATGGGTAAACGGATGATGCATTGCTTTCAGCTCACCAGTCTCGTCGTCTTTTTCGAACATCGGAAAGTCTGTTACCCACAGCAGGTTGAACTGCTGGTCATCGAGAAGACCCAAGAGGCCTGCAATATGTCTGCGGAGAAATCCTAAGCTGTCAAAGACGACTTTCGTTCTATCGGCTACGATTAGAATCAGATCGCCCGTCTTAGCGCCGAAGACCGCCGCTATTTCTGCCAACTGCTCCTGGCTGAAGAATTTGTTGACAGATGATTTCAGTTCGTTTTCTTCTACGCGAATCCAAACGACACCTTTTGCGCCATAGTGTTTCGTCTGTTCTGTCAACTTATCGATGTCTTTTCTGCTGAATTTAGCAGACCCACCGTCGATGCAGATTCCTCTAACATCGCCGCCGCCAGCTAATGCGTCAGCAAAAACTTTAAATTCGGTGTCGGCTACGACTTCATTTATGGATTTCAGTTCAAAACCAAAACGAGTGTCCGGCTTATCACTGCCGAAGCGTTCCATCGCTTCATCATAAGTCATTCTCGGAAATGGGGTTTTAATTTCAATATCCATCAGTTCTTTGAACAATCTCTGCAGAAATCCTTCCTGCATTTCGATGACGTCGTCCTGATCGACAAAAGACATTTCCAAGTCGATCTGTGTAAACTCCGGCTGTCTGTCGGCACGCAGATCTTCATCTCTAAAACATTTTGCAATCTGCATATAGCGATCACATCCGCTGACCATCAAAAGCTGCTTAAAAAGCTGCGGCGATTGGGGTAATGCGTAGAAATGTCCTTGATTTACTCTGCTGGGAACCAAGTAGTCTCTCGCACC
>ERZ791934.720-NODE-720-length-41076-cov-3.816874_pt1 | contig 41076 bp, 38 predicted proteins | sample MGYA00510125_ERZ791934 | MGnify/ENA primary metagenome ERZ791934 (study PRJEB30046, sample SAMN00993240) | human gut metagenome | study: EMG produced TPA metagenomics assembly of the A metagenome-wide association study of gut microbiota in type 2...
TGCAGTCTGTGTGCATGCTTTTGTTGCTATGAAGCCGAAAGGCTGAATAGTAACAAAATAAGGCTGAACCGTTACGACAGCATACCGCCCAGCGCGCCTCCCAGGAAACAGAGGAAATAGGTCACTGCCATCTCCTTGAAATCAGCGGTTATCTGGTGCTCCGTCAAAAATGTGACCGCGGTGAGAAGCACTGCATATCCGATCCCCAGCGCCATTCCCCAAAGATATCTCTGGTTTCCCACCTTTTTTCCAAGATAAAATCCTCCCAGAAAACAGGACACTATGTAAATAATCAAAATGCCCAGATTTACCTGGTTTTCTCCCAGTCCCATCTTGTACAGAAGAAGCGCCAGAAGAAGCAGCATAAGGCCTGTTGCCAGGTAAGCCACCAGCAGCGCCTTCATCATCAGTAGAGGTTTTGATTGTTTTACAACTGTCTGCTCCATAAAGAAACCCTCCCATATGTATATATATGGGAGGGCATTCTAATGTATTACTATGTAATTGCTTCTATAACTGTTCCAAGCTCTCACAGCCGCCTATTTCTTTTTTCTTTTGCTCAGGACCACAAGGATCACTACCACGATAACTGCTGCCGCGGCTGCCAGCACATAGGTCAAGATAGGTGTCTCATCACCTGTTCTGGGATTTACGATGACAGTACCGTTATTTTTCTTTACTGAGGTATCCACAGGCTTCTTCACTGTGGAAGAACTGCCGTTTCCGTTATTTTTGTTAACGGAAGAACCTCCGCTGTTACCGGTGGTTCCTGTTGACGGCACTACCGGTTTATGGTTCGGACTCTGTGTACCGATTCCCACAAGCTGACTGCCGCCCACATTAAAAGGACTCAGAGAGCCGGTCTCAAACACCAGGTATCCGTCCACAACATTCATATTGGTTCCCAGGGTAAAATATTCGTAATTTCCTGTCTCTTCGATATAATGTCCGATCAACAGCTTCTTATAGAGGTCCGCGTCTTTTGGCACCGGAATTGAAACTGTGACTTTTTTGCCGTCCGGGATCGTGTATTTTTTATCTGCCTTTAAATCCCAAAGCTTTATCTCATAGGCCTGTAGGATCTGTTCAATATCTGCTTTCGGCATGCTGTCCAGATCTGTATTCACTGAAACCCTGACTTCCACATAGGACGGAATAAAATCACCGGATATTTTAACATCTGTGGCTTTGTCCCAAAGACTGCCCACCGGTTCTTTTTCGGAAGTATCTTCCTTCTTGGATGTGTCATCCTTTTTATCAGAGCCTTCTTTTTTCGGCTCTTCTTTTTTAGATGTATCATCCTTTTTATCTTCTGCGTCTTTTTTATCATCGGTTGGCTTTTCTGTCTTATCTGGGTCTTTTTTATCATCAGCCGGCTTTTCCGTCTCATCGGTGTCTTTCTTATCGGTATCTGTATTCTTGTCACTGCCGTTAGGATTTTCAGCCGTTTCACTTTTGCCCGTGTCACCGCTGCCTGTATCCTGCTTAGGATCTTCTGTGACGCTTTCGTCCTTCTTGGACTCCTCTTTATCTTCTGCAGAAGGCTCCGGCGTCTTTAATGACTCCACATACACCTTCACGCTTCGGATTACCTGCTGTCCCTCCTGGCTCCAGCCCGGAATTCCTGAATAGTCATATGTCTCTGTATCATTTGGTGTAAAAATGATCTGCTGTGTACTCTCGTATGTATCGGGAATCTTCTCCGGCTCTGCAAAGCGGAAGGTACCATCCCCTTCAAATCCATCCCCCATGAACATAGACTCCAGCGTAGCCGGCTCTTTCATCGTCATGGTATCTGGAACTGTCACTGCGGGAGCTTCCTGCTTTTTGGCCGGTGTCTCTTCTTTTGGTTCCTCTTTGGTCTCTTCCTTTGATTCTTCTTTTGTCTCTTCTTTATCAGCTTTATCGGCGCTGTTATCCCCGGAAGGATTCTCTTCTTTCTTCTGTTCCTGGCTGTCTTTGCTCTCCTCTTTTGCTTTTTCTCCCACTACAAAAGCGTCCGCACCCAGATTTGCACTCTTAGTATCCACATCGGAGGCACTCAACCATCCGTAAGTCAGGATAAGCTTACCGCTCCCCTCCACTTTTATGATTGGACCGCTGAATCCGTCAGCACGCTTCACTGTGATTCCCGACGGCATGGCGAGCTTTGTCTCACCGGAGATGGTTATGGTCCCGCATACCAAAATGGTTCCGTTGTCGGCGGCCAAGGACTTGGCTTTTTCAAAGCTGGACACTGCCGAATCCTTAGAAGTGCCATCTCCGCCTTTCTTGCCGCTGCCGCTCAAATAGACTGTTTTTAACTTTGCCGTGTTGTCTGACTGCTCCGCTGCCGCTGCCTGGGACAATCCCATGTGCATACCGGTGCCCACTCCCTGTACTACCAGTACCGCTGCCAGGGTGATACCCAGTGTCGTTTTTAAGATTCTATTTTTATATGATCTGCTGTTATTTTTCTTCATACTCTGCCCCTTTTTCAAAACTGTCTTGTCATGGTCTGCTCTGAGCAACAGTTCAGGCAAGCTGAACCGTTACGCTTCTCTATCTTTTATATATAAAAACCGCCGTTCTGCACATTGTGCATATTAGACAATTTAGGTACTCTTTCTTTAGGCATAATCATCATGCCTCTATCGGAGTCATTATAGCATATTTCTGTATGTTTCGACACCCCTAAAATTCAATTTTTTTATTTTTTCTGCTATACTTGCAATCCTTCCCAAAATCATGTATCATTTCTTAATATAATTTTATATTACAAAGGAGTTGAAATTTAATTGGATTCCAGTGACGCCATACAGTTTCTCGTTTTGATCATTCTCATATGTCTTTCGGCATTTTTTTCATCCGCAGAAACTTCTATGACAACCGCAAACAAAATACGTATCCAAACCCTGGCCGAACAGGGAAACAAGAAGGCCAAAACCCTTCTGAAGGTAACAGGCAATTCCGGCAAGATGCTCAGCACCATTTTAATCGGCAACAACCTGGTGAATATCGGGGCTTCTTCCCTGGCTACATCCATGGCAATCCGTATGTTCGGCAACGCCGCAGTGGGCATCTGTACCGGTGTGCTCACACTGCTCATTTTAATTTTCGGAGAAATCACACCGAAAACCATGGCAACCCTCAATGCGGAAAAGCTTGCACTTTCTTATGCAGGACCGATCCATGGACTTATGGTAATTCTCACACCGGTCATCTATATTGTAAATAAGCTTTCAGACGGCGTTCTCTCCCTTCTGCGGATCGACCAGAGCGGAAAAGGCAACCGAATCACAGAACACGAGCTGCGCACCATCGTCAACGTCAGCCATGAGGAAGGCGTTATTGAGAGCGAGGAACGCCAGATGATATACAATGTGTTCGATTTCGGTGATTCCCAAGCCAAGGATGTTATGGTTCCCCGCATTGATGTGGCTTTTGCTGATATCGGAAGCTCCTATGATGACCTGGTATCCATGTTCAGAGAGGAAAAGCACACCCGTTTCCCCGTCTATGAAGATACCACAGACAATGTGGTGGGCATTGTAAATGTAAAGGATCTGCTGCTCATGGGGTCCAGGGAGAATTTTTCTCTCAGGGAGATCATGCGTGAGCCTTACTTCACTTTTGAGTACAAGAAGACCTCTGAGCTTCTGGTGGAAATGAAAGAAGAGAGTGTTTCCTTTGCCGTTGTACTTGACGAGTACGGCGCAACAGCCGGAATCATCACTCTGGAGGATTTGCTGGAGGAGATCGTGGGGGATATCCACGATGAATATGATGACACCGAGGAGGACGACCTGACGGAAATCATTCCGGGACGGGAATATGTTGCTCTCGGCTCTGCCAGACTGGATGATCTGAATGAGGTGCTGCCTGTACAGATTGAATCTGAGGACTACGATTCCATCGGCGGCTACATCATCGAACAGCTTGACCGCTTCCCGGAACCCGGGGAGAGCATCACAACCCCGGATCATGTCCGCCTGGTTGTGGACAAGATAGAGAAAAACAGAATTGAGGCTGTACATATATACCTGCCCGAGATACAGGAACAGCCCGAAGAAGAAGAATGACAGGTAACTGGAAGGAATACCCGACAGCTGCCGCGAAAACACCAAATGGAAAGGACAACAAAGAATTATGAGCGGTTTTTTTAACATGGACAGCCCCGTTATGCGGTTTCTGTCCCGCGTATGTGACCTGATGATCTTAAATTTTATGTGCCTGATATGCTGCATTCCTGTTGTGACCATAGGAGCATCTGTCACTGCGCTTTACTCTGTTACTCTGAAAATGGTAAGGGGTGAGGAATCTTACATCTTCAAAGGCTTTTTAAAAGCATTCAAGGAGAACTTCAAGATCTCCACGATCATCTGGCTGATCCTGGCTGTACTGGGTCTGCTGATCTTCGCCGATTACAAGGCAACCCAGTTTTTGCCTGACAATATGAAGAACATCTTCCGCATTCTGGTAGGCGTTGTGATAACCTTTTACCTCCTGCTGCTTACCTATGTCTTCCCCTATGTGGCAAGGTTTGAGAACAATGTGAAAAACACTATTAAAAATGCGCTGCTTATCAGCATCCTGAATCTGCCCCATACGATTCTGGTTGTCTGTATTCCGGTGGGAATCGTGTTCATCACCATGTTCAATTCCACTACACTTGTTTACGGAAGCCTGTTCTGGTTTTTGATCGGACTTTCCTTTATTGCTTTTTGTAATTCCTACATCTTCCGCAAGGTTTTTGCAAAATATGAACCCGCTGAGGAGGAAGAGCAGGGCAATCCGGACGATTATACTGTTCCTGAAGATGAGATTTCCTCTGATCAGGAGACAATAGAACAAATCCAGGAAAAGAAATAAATCCTCTGACAAAAGAAGGGGCTGTGAAAAATGGAATATCATTTTTCACAGCCCTTTCTTTTATTCATTTCTCATATTTTTCAGTATCTCATGGAACTGCTCCCCGCAGCGGGCGATCTCTCCCAGAACGGTCTCACATCCCTTTTCGCTTAAAAACCAATTGTCCCTGGTGATCTCACAGTCATCTGCAGGGCAGACAAGAAGCTCTGTCTCCGGATAAAGAAGCTGGTAATACAAAAGCGCGCGCCTGGCATGTGCCGGTTTGCAGCAGATCAATCCACGTTTCACCTCAAGACCTGCTGCGTCTGTCACAGCTCTGGAACGGATGGCATTCTCATATGTATAGGTTGCTTTTTCCTCTCTCCATATATCACATTCTCTCACACCATTTTTCACAAGGACTGTCTTTAAAAATTCCCACTCTGTCCTGTACTCTCCACCGTACTCCTCTTCTTTTGCCCGGACCCCTCCGAATTTTCCCTGCAGAATGCTGTATTTCCCCGACGGCAGAACAAGGGAGGAAAACCCCTCCCCATACAGTTCTGCCGCTTTTTCTGCGATCTGGGGAAAACCACTGCCGGGGACAAAGATAATATCTGCCGTTTTCGGTTCCTGCTCCACAAATATGAACTCTGTCATCTGGTCCAAAAACCTCTTGTTAAACATTATTCCTGTCCTCTTTCTGCTCTGCTGTCCGTTTCCGCATTGCTGTACAGGTACTTTTCCGTGATCAGACAAAGGAAATCCAGAATCTCCGGGTAGGTAAAAATTTCTTCTGTCCGTATCATGTGCTCCAGTTCCCCTGCTGACACCCATCTGACCTCTGCCACTTCATCCGGATCCAGGATCAGCTCCTCGGCAGGTATATCCCTCCGCGCGAGAAACACGTCCCAGATCATATGGCTTCCGTCTTCCCTGTTAATATGTGCCAGATGTATCAGTTCTTCCCTATTAAGTTCAAGGCCGATTTCCTCTCTGACCTCTCTGATGCAGCCCTCTTTAGCGTCTTCGCCTGCCTGTATCCTTCCTGCTGTCAGAGACCAGACATTGGGATAGTGTACACATCTGCTGCTTCGTTTCTGGATCAGAAATTCTCCTTTACTGTTGATGATCCAGGCCTCCACTGCAATATGGTACTCCCCATCCTCAAAAGTTCTGCCCTTTTCAATAGTCCTCCCCGTAGGGATCCCTCTGCTGTCGCGTATGTCCCAGAGTTCCATCATGTATCCTCCCATCTACCGAATGTCATACACACTTCTGAGCCGCAGGTTCTTAGGTTCGCCTCTCAGTACCCTGACGCGCTTCTCCCCGGCATTCATATCAAAATAGTTATCCGACAAAAGCAGATCTTCCTTATCATTCTGGATCTCCACACTCTTGGCATACGCCTGTGCCCGGATAAGGATCTCATTCCCCTCTACCCGGCAGCTAAGTTTTGGATTTTCATAGGCAAAGTATTTTGGCAGAGAGAAGATCACCGTACCTTCTGAGATGATGCTTCCATTCTGCACCAGCTCATAGCTTACATAGTTGTCAAATATCTGAATATGCGGAAACTCTGTCTTGTCAAGCCAGATACTGGACATAGGCGGAACACTGACCATCTCCTCCCGGGACGAGATCATCTCTGCCTTTTGGTTCCTCACCGCCCATCTCACCAGTACCTGCTGTTCTTTTCTGGTCTCATTGGTCACATTTAGGCGGATGGATTTTTCAAATTCAAAATGTTCCCTGTTCATATCAGGCTTCTGAGTCAGCCACCCCTCCTCCTGGCAGGATACCATGACAGGAGCGAAAAAGCGCTTTGCAAAATAGTGCAGTGCCTTCCAGCGGCCAGTGTAGTCAATGGAAGACCAAGAGGCCACAGGCCAGCAGTCATTTAGCTGCCAGTAAACAGCGCCCATACATCTTCCCCTGTTCCTTCTGAAATGTTCCACCCCATAGCGGATCGCCTCCGCCTGCAGAAGCTGTGACGCGTATAGCACAGTCTCAAAGGAGGATGGATAGCGGAACGTCTGCTGCATGTAATTCATGATCTTGCCGTTTGCGCCTGCATTTCTCTGATGCTTCTCCATCACATAGGAAAAAATATTCCAGTCATCCGGGTCATCCGTAAATGTCTTAACCGTGCTCAGGCATGGGAAGGACTGGAATCCGAATTCCGAAGCATAACGGAAGAAATAATTTCTGTAGTCTGAGAAAGGCTTATTCCCATGCCATACATCCCAGTAATGCACATCGCCCCTGTTGGGGTCATTGGGTTCATCAAAGGAACCGCCGGAGGAAGGGCTTGCCGGCCAGTAAAAGGTCTGTGGGTCGTATTCCTTCAGCACTTCCGGAATCACCCTCTCGTACATAAACAGATAATCCCTCACCTCCGAGTGCTTTGAAACCCAGTTTCCCTCTTTCACAAACATTTCCATCTCATTATTGCCGCACCACAGGCCCAAAGAGGCATGACCGCGGATACGTTTTATATTGTCAGCCAGTTCTTTTCTGATGTTTTCCTCAAAAGCCGGCGTCAGATCATAGACCGCGCAGGCAAACATAAAGTCCTGCCATACCATAAGGCCCAGCTCGTCGCAGATATCATAGAACCAGTCCTCAGGATAATACCCGCCGCCCCACACGCGGACAGCATTGAAATTAGCGGCCCTGCAGTCTTCCAAAAGTTTTCTTGTCTTTTCCGGGGTTGTCCTGCCCAGCAGATGATCCTCAGGGATATAGTCAGCGCCCATGGCAAATACCTGTACGCCGTTCACTTCATGGGCAAAGCTCTCCCCAAATTCGTCCTTCTCCACATGCATGGTCATGGTGCGAAGACCCACGCGCTGTACCATTTCGTCCACCACAGTTTCCCCGCACAGAAGCTCTGTCCTGACCGTGTAGAGAGGCTGCTCCCCAAGACCGTTGGGCCACCAGAGACTTGGATTTTCGATACGGATCTCCTCCGGAGAACCCTCGAAGACCTTTGTTTCTTTTTCAGGGTTCTCCACGGTGATCCGGTAAGAACAGCCTGAAGTCTCTCCCTGGATCCTCACAATCTCCCCTGCCGGTTCCTCCTTTACGATCCTTGCGTCCACCTGAGGTTTCAGCAGGACATATCCCTCCCGGTGTTCCTGCGGCAGATATACGCTGTCAAGGCAAGCCTTCTGGATACCGAGCAGAATTACCGGCCGGAATATACCCGCGTCCGGCAGGTGTGCGCCCCAGTCCCAGCCGAACATGCAGTGGGCCTTTCTGATATGGGCAAAACCGTCCATGGCATCCTCAGAACCTCTTGTAGGCGCCTCCGAGAATTTTTCCCTGATGTATGCCAGGGGGGAGTCCAAAAGTATCCGCAGCAGGTTTCCCTCTTCACGGAGAAGATGCCGCACCGGAAACTCCCATATGCGGTGCATATTATCTGTTCTTCCTATATACTCATGATTCACATAGATGTCTGCAATGGTGTCCAGACCTTCAAAGCGCAGCAAAACGCTGTCACATGCCAGAAGACCCGGTTCACAGGAAAATGTCGTCTCATATTCATAGTCATTTTCCATCAGCGCCAGAGCCTTGTTCTCATTGTCTTTCCAAAAAGGATCTTCCATATTGCCGTTCCTCAATAGATCTGTATACACAGTTCCCGGAACCTGTGCCTGCTGCCGGTCCTTCTGCCCTGCTGTGTGCATTTCCCAATTTTTATTTAGATTCTGTTTTATCATCCAGCTGCTTTCCCCTTTTTCTTTTTTAACGGTTCCGTACACTCACGGTTCCTTAAGATCACTTATTCTTCACTTCCGTCGATCAGAAGATGGCTATATTCCGGGTGCTTTGCAAACCAGCCCACCGCATAAGAACATGTGGGAAGGACTTTTTTGCCGCTCTCATCCAGATATTCTGCTGCTGCCTGCATAAGCTTTCCTGCAATTCCCTGTCCCCGCAGGGACTCATCTACAAAGGTGTGATTTATATTCACCGTATTTTTGTTCACTGCCGGAAATGTGACTTCTGCCAGTATTTCACCGTCTTCATTGTAATAGGCTATTTTTGCTTTTTCCTTCGTAAATTCCATGATCATTCTCCTCTTCTTTTTTTTATTTCATAAAAGCCGGCATAACCGGCTTTTATATTTCTATTTTTCCGCTGCGGCAAGTGCTTTTGTTTTCCACTTTCCTCTCCCGTAGAAATACCAGGTGACAACAGCCCCCAGAAGCCAGGATACCAGCAGAGAGATAAAGATACACTCACTCCGGCCGTTTGGAAGCTCCGGTGTCCTGGTGGCCCAGGAAATCCCATAAGCCAGAGGAACACGGATCAGCACAGTGGTAATGATGGATATCCACATGGGCGTCATGGTATCACCCGCACCTCTCATGACACCCGAAAGGCTCTGAGTTACCGCCATGGCAATGTATCCTGCCGCCAGGATACACATCAGGCGCATACTCAGATCCACAAGCTCAGAGGTACTGGTAAATATGCCCATGAGATTCCTGCCGAAAAGCAAGATCAGGGCAGTTATCACAGCGGAGGTACCGGCGGCTATCAATGTGCCCTGTCTGGCACCCTTTTCCACCCGGTCATAGCTGTTGGCCCCTACATTCTGGCCCGCGTAGGTCGTCATGGTGGTACCAAAAGAAAAGTTTGGCATCATGGCAAAACCATCCACACGCATAACGATCACATTGGCTGCTATGAACATTTCACCAAAGCTGTTTGTCAGTGACTGCACAATGACCATCGCCATGGAAAAGATAGCCTGGGTAAGCCCAGAGGGAAGTCCCAGACGGATAATATTCACGGCATGGTTCTTTTTCATTTTCAAATAATGGAGCTTGAAATCAAAGACATCCTTCATGCGGGTCAGCTTCCACATGCAGAGGATCGCCGATACTGCCTGAGCGATCGCTGTTGCAAGGGCAACTCCCGGCACTCCCAGACCCAGACCGGCTACAAACCACAGATCCAGGATGATATTCAGCACTGTTGCCACAAGCAAATATAAAAGGGCTGATACGGAATCCCCGAGACCTCTTAAAATACCGCTTAAAATATTATAATAAGCCACACCTGCAATACCGATAAACAGGATCCTCAGATAAGAATTGCACCAGTCTATAATGGTATCCGGGGTGTGCAGAAGCTCCAGCATAGGCATAATGACAAACGGTGCCAGGGCCATGATGATCACCGACGCGATGGCAGTCAGTGTAATACAGCTTCCTATGGTGGCCGAAAGCTCTTCCCTCTCCTTCGCCCCGAAATACTGGGAAACCATAACACTGCTTCCCACGGAAATACCGATGAACAGAACCAGCAGCAGGTTGAGGATCGGTCCTGCACTTCCCACTGCCGCCAGGGCATTGTCACCCACATAGCGCCCCACAATGATACTGTCAACCGTGTTGTAGAGCTGCTGCGCGATATTTCCAATGATCAGCGGCACAGTAAAAGCCACGATCTTTTCCCACGGTTTGCCCTCTGTCATATCCACAGGGCCAAATAATTTCTTCAGTTGTCCTCCCATAATACGTTTACCTTCTTCTGTCACATTTTTCATAACTGATGAATCCTTCACAGTTACGTACAAAAATCCACAAAGGATCATATATCTATCCTACTATAAAAAGGCACTCTGGTCAAAATGTATTTTAAGCAGAAATCCTGTTTTTTCTTTTCCTTACTTGACAAATCCCCGCTCCATGTAATAATATAATAAGCATCCTAACTATTAGAATACTTATTATAATCAAAAGGAGTCAACTCTTATGAAAGAATCATTTCACTACATGTTAATGGTCACTCAGGCTGTTTTTCATAAAAAACTGCTGACAGGACTGCAGGGCACCGGCCTGACCCTGGGACAGCCAAAGGTTCTGGACTATCTGAGGGAACATGACGGTTCCAATCAGAAAGCCATTGCCGCTGCCTGTCACATTGAACCCGCATCCCTCACTTCTGTTCTTGGAGGCATGGAACAAAAGGGACTTATTGAACGGAAAAGCCTGAACGGCAACCGCCGCTCCCTTCACGTATTCCTCACCCAAAAGGGGAAGGAAATGGTGCATTATGTGGAGAGGGAATTTTCCCAACTAGAAGCGCAGGCCTTCTCCGAACTGACTGTTGAGGAGAGGGATGCCTTTCTTACAGCCTTCCACAAAATATTTGAAACTATAACTGCTCACGAAAGGACAAATGAAACATGGAAAAACTAAAGTCTTATCTCATCTTTACTGCCGGTCTCTTTTTCTGCTCCATGGGAGTGAGCTTTGTGACAAAAGCGGATCTTGGCACCTCCCCGATTTCTTCCATCCCCTATGTACTGAGCCTGAGATTCCCATGGACTCTGGGGGAATTCACCATTGTATTCAGTCTGCTTTTGATCGGGCTGCAGATTCTCATACTGCGGAAAAACTTCAAACCGGAAGACATACTTCAGATACCGGTATCCATCCTCTTCGGATATTTCATAGATCTTACCATGCTCCTCTTAAAAGGCCTGGCTCCCTCCGGTTATCCTGCTAAGATAACAGCCCTTCTGACCGGCTGTGTAATACTGGCCTTCGGTGTGTATCTGGAGGTTCTTGCCAATGTAGTCATGCTTCCCGGTGAATCCTTTGTCAGAGCGGTGTCGGTGACCTGGCATAAAGATTTCGGGAACTGCAAGATCGCTTTCGACGCTGCCATGACGTTTACCGCTGCTGCCATCTCCCTATTTTCCTTTCACACGCTGAAAGGCGTCGGTGAGGGAACCATCCTCGCGGCATTTCTGGTTGGCTTTCTCGCACGGCTGATAGGCAGACTGTTTGACAGATTGTCTGACACGCTGACCGGTGCCCTGTCTGACTGACGGATATTCAGTATATCTCTGCATAAAAAAACAAGAGGTGGAAACGGCTTTTCTATTCCGTTTGCACCTCTTGTTTTATTTATATCACAACAATGATTCCGCCGTCATTGGCATACATGCTGCTCACGCCTGCGGTGTCCAGAAGAACTACGTCTTTCACCGGAATCCGTTTTATAATGGCGTCCTTTACTATCTCGGCCCGTTCCCGGCAGTTGCAGTGTGATATGCCCAGTATTCTGTCCGAACTGTTCTCTGAGCGCTCCACAATATAATCCACCATTTTCATAAGGGCTTTATTGATGCCCCTTGCCTGGTCAAGCTGTACGATAGTTCCTTCCGGGGTAGCTCCCATGACAGGCTTTATCTTCAGGGCTGTCGCTACAAATGCCTTCAGATTGCTCAAACGTCCGTTCTTTCTGAGAGTCTCAAGGCTTTCCAGTACAAAATAGGTATTCTGGCTTTCAATATAGGCCTCTACCTCCTGGACAATATCCTCAAATTCCATATTTCTGTTCTCGCACTCCTCAATCTTCAGGGCGATCAGTGTCTCGCCCACAGAAGCGGAACGGGAATTGAAGATGTGGATCTTCTTCTCAGGACAGTTCTCCAACAGCAGATTCCTGCCCAGCACGGCGCTGTTGTAGGAACCGCTTAGTTCTGAGGAAAGCGTCACTGCATACACATGGTCAGCCTCACAGTCATAGGCCTCCATATATCTCTCCGGGGAGGGACATGAGGATTTTGGACAGTTCGGTGATTCTGCTACTCTTTTTAAGAAATATGCCTGATCAAAGCTCTCATCATCCACAATATCTTCTTCGTCGACAGTAAGTGTCAGGGATGCCCGTTCAATGGACGGGTCTTCTTTCCAACGTTCAATTAATTCTCCGCAACTGTCTATTACTATTTTATATCTCATCTTGCAACCTCTTATATGTAGTTTTTAATACTATGTTTTATGATAACACAAAACCATGCTGTTGAAAAGGCTTTTTTCATGAAAGTGCTTTGATTTTTCCCGTTTTTCGTATATACTATTCCTTAGACTACAACAGGAAGAGGAAATAATATCATGATAGCTTTACAGGTACAGGATGTAAAAGAATTTATGTCCCGTCTGCTTATAGGAACCGACTTCGATGCCTTCTGGCTGTGTGAAGCCAGTGTGACTACCTTCGTAACCTACAATATCGACGGTTCCCTCCATAAGGAGTTCTTTGATTCCGAACAGGCGGAAATGCTCACTCAGACAGAGCGCACCTTCTCATCGTGGAAGGAGATCAAACCCTTCTGCTTCTCCATCATGAAAGGAAAACACACCCCGCTTCACTTTAAGATCATATTCCAGCTCTCCAGACAGAATGTGGAAAAGCTGCTTGTGGGAAGCGGACTTTCCTGGAAACCGGCAGATGTCTTCGGCCTGTATCTGAACCTGCAGTACGACGGAAGTCATGTGACCTGTACAACAGGTACATCCCTTAAAACTTTCACCATGGATAAGTCCCTGGACCGGGTGTGGGATGAAATGGTAACTAAATTTTTCAGGCAGCAGCAGATCCCTGTACTGCTTGTCTGATCATATATTGATAATAGTTTATGTGAAAGAAGGAAAAGTATGCAAAATTATGAAACAAATGTATTAAAACAAGAGTGGATGGAGAATCTGGACCTGTTTACCCGTGAAATGGACTATCCCCGGGAAGCTGCTGTATCTCTCAGCCAGTCCCTGGAACAGGTTTTCAAAAGTCCGGAGGCGCTCTCCATACTCACAGACGCTGATCTGACGTACAGTAATAATATCCATATGGACTATAAAAAAATCTTAAATGAACTGAAAGATGTCTCACCAAGCTGTGGTGTCCACACCTATACACTCCACATGCTCTTTTTCATTATCCTGTCACGCAAAACCAGGAAAATTTATGAAGAGCGCGGTATTGCACCGGAAATCTTCCGCGCTTCCATGATGGATCTGCACTGGAAGCTTCTGGAATGCAAAAAAATGTTCGGCATATGGGGTACCAGCGTGGCTGACTGGCAGATATGGTGGTTTGAGGTCAAACGCTTTGCCCTGGGACGCTTCCAATACGAGCTGGTGCCTTTTGAAGATACCTATGAAAAGAACGGCATCTCTCTGCACCCGGGCGACCTTGTGATCAATGTACACATTCCGTCCTGCGGGCCACTGAGAAGAGAGGAGTACATGCAGTCCTATGCCATGGCCGCAGACTTTTTCCGGGATTCCTTTGAAGACCGACCCGTTGTATTTTTCTGTGAATCCTGGATGCTGTTCCCCGAACACAGGCTTTTCCTTCCCAAAACTTCCAATATACTGGGCTTTATGCAGGATTATGACATTTATAAAGAGGAGTATAACAACGGAGATCTGTGGAGAATCTTTTATGAGGATCATAAAAAACCGGCCGAGGAACTGCCCCAGGACACGGGACTTCAGAGAGCTTACCGTTCCTGGCTGATGGAAGGACATCAGGCCGGTCTCGGATTCGGCGTTTTTATTTATGATAAAAGACTAACAGGAGAAAAATTATGATTCAGGATATTGCACCACATATTTACCACAACGAATATCTGCCCCATGAACCCCAAAAGGACAGTGTGCTGCTCTGCTATAAAAAAGACCAGATTTTTATGAAAAATGCGGACGGGGAAATCTCCTTTCCCACCTATTCCGAAGGGGAATCTGTATTCCCGGCGGTAAAAGACCTCTGGACTTATCTCTTTACCATAGATGAAACTGCCTATTACCTGGTATCCCAGCTTCCTTTTGATGAGTTGCCGGACTATTCCCTTGAAAAGACGGACAGCCTTCGCACATTAAGCCCCCGTCATCTTATCTTTGCGGGGATCACGGGACATCAGCTCTATAAATGGTATCAAGGCCGCAGATTCTGCGGCTGCTGCGGCAGAAGGATGAAACCGGACAAAAAAGAACGCATGATGTACTGCCCTAACTGTCACATAATGGAATACCCAAAGCTCTCCCCTGCAGTCATTGTGGCTGTAAGAAACGGGGAAAAGCTGCTTCTGTCCAAATACGCGGGACGTGAATTCACCAACTATGCCTTGATCGCAGGGTTTGCGGAGATCGGAGAACCCATTGAGGACACTGTGAGACGTGAAGTCATGGAGGAGGTTGGCCTCAAGGTAAAGAATCTCCGCTTTTATAAAAGCCAGCCCTGGTCCTTCACAGACACTCTGCTCTTCGGCTTTTTCTGTGACTTAGACGGGGATGACACCATCTGCCTGGATGAGGAAGAACTGTCTCTGGCAGTGTGGATGGAACGCTCCCAAATACCTGTGGATGAATATGAGATCAGCCTTACCAGGGAAATGATGACGCTATTCAAAAACGGACTGGATAACAATTTCTGATCTGCCAAATGACAATATGGTTACAAATGTCACTGTAATGTCATTTTGCCCTGCTATACTGTGTTTCCATAAGGAGGATACACAACTATGGAAATACTCTCATGTAAAAATCTTACGAAAATTTACGGCACAGGCCCAAACGCGGTCACAGCCCTGGATCATGTCACACTCTCTGTGGAAAGCGGAGAATTCACAGCCATTGTCGGCGCCTCCGGTTCCGGTAAATCCACACTTCTGCATCTTTTGGGAGGTGTGGACCGGCCCACCGAGGGCGAGATCCGTATTGAGGATACTGACATATCCACTCTGGATGAAGAGGCGCTTGCTGCCTTCAGAAGGCGGAAGGTTGGTCTTATCTATCAGTTTTATAATCTGATCCCCACACTCACCATCAAGAAAAACATATTGCTGCCTGTCCTTCTGGACGGACGCAGACCTGACCTGAAAAGGTTTGACCAGATCGTCACAACTCTTGGGCTTACTGACCGGCTGGAACATCTCCCCGGAGAACTGTCAGGAGGGCAGCAGCAACGGGCCGCCATTGCCAGAAGTCTGATCAGCCGTCCTGCCATTTTACTGGCAGATGAACCCACAGGCAATCTGGACCGGAAAAATTCCCAGGAGACACTGGATCTGCTGAAGCTGTCACACCGCCGCTTCGGACAGACAGTTCTTCTGATCACACACGACGAAAAATTGGCACTGGAGGCTGACCGTATCCTGACCATGGAGGACGGCAGGGTGATCAAAGACCAGGTGAACCAGTCATGAAGATCCTGAGAGAATATACCCTGGATTTTATCCGGCGCAACAAACGCACAAGCTGTGCCATCATGATAGCCCTCTATCTGGCCAGCACCTTCCTCTCCGCCCTCTGCGGATTTATCAATACCATGTGGAAGGATACCATCACACTCACGGTATTCAAATCAGGAGACTGGCACGGGGAATTGTTCGGTGAGGCCTTCGGCCGGGATCTGCCCCTTATAAAGGGGTATTCCACTGTGGACGATGTCCTCATAAAAGGTAATTTTATCACGGCTGATATAGAGGACCCCAGAAGAGAATATCTGTCCCTGCGCTGTGCCAATGCCGCATACTGGAAACACATGCCAGAAAAAAATGAGCTGACAGACGGACGCATACCTGAAGCCTCCAATGAAATCGCCATATCAAAACAATATTTTGAAAACCATCCGGAGCTTAAAATAGGCGACACCATAACTCTACCCATGGGAGAACGAGTAAAAGACGGAACCATCCTGGAGGCCACTGAACCGCTTCGCAGCGGGGAAACCTTTTCCAAAAGAGAGGAACGCACCTTTACCATAGTAGGTATCCTGGACGCTGCCACGCCCTCCACTGTCCCCTCCTATTACGCGATGGGCTATATGGAAGATGATGATATCAGGCCGGAGGAATCCATCACGGTCTATCTGCGGTTCCGGTCTATGCGTAACACTTATGAGGATCTGCCCAAAATAGCAGCTCTGATCGGCTGGGAAAAGGATGAATACGGTGAATATAATTTAAAATACAATGCAGATCTTCTGTCCCAGCATTTTGTCTTTCCCAAAGAACAGTTCCATATGGACAATGCACTGGAGGCGCTGGCATTTCCTATTATGTTTCTGTTCCTGGCTGTATTGGTTGTAGGGCTTTTTGTCCTGATCATCCATAACGCATTCTCTCTGTCTGCCAATTCACGTGTTACACAGTTGGGCATCCTGGCAAGCATCGGCGCCTCTCCTCGCCAGATCCGGCAATCGGTGATCTGGGAAGGCCTGTTTCTCATGCTTCTTCCCCTACCGGCAGGACTTGCCACAGGGTGGTTTCTGGATCATTGGCTGATACAGTATGTGAACTCCATCAATGACGCAGCCAGAAGCGGCAATATACCGAAGGTCACTTTTTCGTATGGACTGCCCAGTATCCTGCCTGCCATCCTGCTGACCTTTTTTACCGTATGGTTCTCAGCCAGGATCCCAGCCAGAAAAATAGCCCAGCTTACACCCATTGAAGCCATCCGTCGGGGTGAAGCCGGAAATATTAAAAAGACCCGCTCCCGGCACATCCTCTCCCGGTTCTTCGGAATCGAGGGGGAATTGGCTTCCAGCGCGCTTTCTGCCAGAAAGAAATCCTATCGGACAGCTACCATCTCCCTGACCCTATCCTTTCTGGTTCTGGCCTGTTTCTGGCATCTGAATGCCTTCCGGACAGTCCAGGCAGAGTTCTCCGCAAAGGAGGATCAGGATCAAGCGGACATTGAGTATTTCCTGGATAACGGTCAAGCGCCGGAACCTGAGATTCTGAAAGACCTGAAAAGCTTTCCTCATGTAAAGGAAGCGGTATTTTATTCCAACTTAAAATCTGCCCTTTGGATCACACCGGATATGGTATCAGATGAGCTTAAGAACGCGGGAGGAATGGACGCTGTGGTGGATGCAGGAAAATATTATCCCATTAAAAGAGACGGAGAATACCGGGTGCAGAATTATTTCATTGGCCTGGATGATGAATCCTTCACCGCATACTGCGATACTCTGGGCATTGACCCTGCTCCATATTTTGATACTGCAGATATACAGTCTATTGTCTGCAACAGCATTGCCGATAAAGTGAATGCCACGTCCACCAGGACGGATATGATAGACTTTCTGAAGATGCAAGAGGGAGACATCCTTACTTATACGGATAAAATTTTGGATGAAGAGGAAGGGGAGTCAGTTATTCAGGTAAAAGCCGGCTACATTACAGACAAAACTCCGCTCCCCGGCGTAGAGTTTCCCGGATATACACTGGTTCAGTTTGTACCTATGAGTACCCTGGATTCCATGGCTGAAAATGTCAGGGAAAAACGGCGTCTGGGGGCCTACCATGCCATTGGTCTTTTCAAAGCCGACCACAGGAAATACATTTCCCAGGTCAGGGATGACCTGGAAAAATTCAGTGACAGATATTACGGTTCCGGTGATTATATCATTTCCGATATCCTGGAGAAAGAAAAGCTGAACAACGACGCCAACAAAATGTACAGTGCGATCATCTTCTTTATCTCAGGACTGATGGCGGTCATCGGTCTCTCCAATGTATGGGCAACCATATCCGGAACCCTGAAAAGCCGCAGAAGGGAACTATCCACCCTGCGTTCCGTGGGCCTCTCTCCCAGAGCGCTGTCCCGCATCTTATCCCTGGAAGCACTGCTGTTCGGGCTGATGCCGTTTCTTATCAGTCTTCCCGTACAGGTGTTGTTCGTAGCCTTCTTCCTGAACGCGTCTGGGCTGCCCTTTAGCGCTTACCTGGTGCACGCGCCGTTTTTAAAGATTCTTGCTTACACTGCCCTGCTGCTGGCTGTTATGCTGGCAACCTATGCCTCCGGCAGCAGGAAAATACGAAAAGAAAATATTATTGACGCGCTGAAAGACGATACCATTTAGGGCGGGGTGTATGGATCATGGAATTGATTTTAAGATATGCCCGATATGCTCCGGTCCGTATAAAACCTAGCAGTAAAACAGGCTCCCCCATTTGCAGCGTTCTCTGCCCGCAGGGTGCCGTTCTGCCGCTCAACCAGTGCTTTTGACAAAGCCAGACCAATACCAATGCTGTCCTTGCAGGCATTACTTCCCCGGTAAAACCGCTGGAATAAGAGGGGCAGGTCCTCCCTATCAAATCCGGGGCCGTTATCCGCCACCAGGATCTCCGTATAAAGGGGATTCTGGTGGTATTTTATTGTGATCCTCCCTCCATTTCCTGCATGTTCGCTGCAGTTTTTTATCAAATTGGAAAAAATCTCAGCCGTCCAATGCCTGTCACCGCAGAAAATGCATTCCGGCTGCATCTGCAGATCCAGGGCCTGATTTCTTTCTTTTATCTGAGGTTCCAGAGGCTCTGAGGCCTGGATCATCACAGAGGCCGCATCCAGACTTTCCTGTTCCAATTCCAGTGTTCCCGCGTCAAGCCTGGATAGTGTCAGAAGGCCGGCAACCAGGTATTCCATACGGGAAATCTGACGCTCCAGGCGCTCCAGATAAGCCCTTGTCTCCCGGTTTACTTCCTCCTCCCGGATCAGTTGTACCATCAGGGACATGGAGGTAATGGGCGTCTTTAGCTGGTGTGCAATATCTGCCAGATTATCCGCCAGATTCTGCCGTTCCCGGCATGCCTCCTCCTTTGTCCTGCGAAGCTCCCTGACGGTCTTGTAGATCTCATCCTCCAGTATGGAAAAAGAGTCCTCCCTGCGTGCCAGCACTGTCTCTCGTCCCTGGTTCACATCCTCCAGATACGCAGTCAGTTCTTCCATACGCTGCGTCCTCCCCCGCTCTGCCTTTGTATACCAAAACAGCCAGATAAGGAATATCACTGCAAGCCCCGCGCAGGATATGCCCATATAGGCGGGCAGAAGACCGCTTCTGTAATATCCGTCCGTGTATCCATACCTATCCAGCCACTCTTTTCCCTCCCCGGAAACCTCTGCACTCCGGCTTTCTTTCAAGATCTTGGCCACCTTTTCTGTAAGTTCCGGTTCCTCCTCCATGGTGTAGGAGATCATATACTCCGCGTTCTCTCTCTGGGTGTGGGCGGAAATCACGGAAAATCCAAAACCCAGAACAGCTCCCAGGAAAAGGGCCGCCGCAAGTGCCCCTAGTATGGTGATCCTCCTTGCTCTCTTATCCATTCTCAGCTATCTCCTCCATCCGATAACCAATCCCCCTAAGCGTCCGGATCTGCTCCGGGTTCCCCAGCTTTTCCCTGAGGCGTTTCATAGTGACTGTCAGGGTATTGTCATTGACAAAATTTCCATCCGTATCCCACAGAAGCTCAAGAAGGCGGTTCCTGGTTATGGCCTGGTTCTTATTCTCCAGAAGCACCCGCAGCAGCCGCAGTTCCCCGGCTGTCAATATCACCTCCTCAGACCCGAGATATGCTTTCATCTTCTCTGTGTCCATGGAAATATGGCCGCATGCAAGCCTTCCCATCTCCGCAGTCCTGCTACTCCTTCTTAGAACAGCACGGATCCTGGAGGAAAGAACCGACAAAAGAAACGGTTTCACAATATAATCATCTGCTCCCATGTCCAGCCCTCTCACAATATCCTTCTCCTCATCCCGCACAGTGAGAAATATAACGGGAAGTGTCTCATCAAAGGCCTTTACCTGCCCACAGAAGGAAAAGCCATTCCCATCCGGCAGATTCAGATCCAGGAGCACAAGATCTATCTTTTCATCCAGGCAGTATCCCGCCTCCTTTAAGGTCCGGCACCAGACAGTGGTGCTCCCCTCTTTTTTCATTGCGCTTTGGATTCCAAAGGCAATGGTCTCATCATCCTCCAGCAGTAAAATACGCGGCATAACATTTCTCCCTCAAAAATAAAATAATTCCTCGAATTTCTTGTCCAGTGCAATACATAAGATCAGTGCCAGTTTTGCTGTTGGATTAAACTGCCCCGTCTCAATGGAGCTTATGGTATTTCTGGATACCCCCACCATCTCAGCCAACTGGTTCTGGGACAATTTTTTCTCCCCTCTGGCTTCCTTCAGGCGGTTTTTTAAAATTAATTCATCGTCCATCTGCTGCCCGCCTAAAAAATCTCACTGATATAGCCGACAAACAGCAGCACGGCAGCCAGCACTGACAGGATTCCCAGCCCTATCTCGAACTTCTTGTGAAGCTTCCCCCCGTTATACAGATAATGGATTCCCATGCTCACAAAAAATATGCAGTACACATCGCTCCAGGGCTGCCCTGCCACAATTTTAACGATCATCAGCGCCAAAGTTACCAAGAGAATCCCCATCAGCACAAGACTGAATCCTTTCTGCGCAACCTGCGTTTCCCATTCATCCATGGAGCCTTTCTTTTTCTTCCTGGCCAGCTCCAAAACTTCCTTTTTTTCCATAACGGCACCTTCCTCTCTTTGCCAAGTTTTCTTGTCATCTATATTATATCATGCCAAGTTTTCTTGTCAACACTTTCTGCCAAGTTTTCTTTGCAGTCCAGACGAACAATCTGCTCTTTGCGGGTGCTGCAAATTTCATAAATGCAGGTATCATAAATACAAAATAGTGCAGTTGTAAAAAATCATTTTCACAACTGCACTATGATCGTTCTTATTTATTTCGCACTCTTTTTATCTTATTTTGCAAGCATCATCATGATATCATTGCTGCGTGTCACAAATTTTGTCATTTCCTCCGGTGTGAGCTGTCTGTGGCTCAGTACAGCCAGATCATAAAGCTGCTCACAGATCACATTTGTGTTCTCTGTATCACCGTTCTCCAGGACATACTGTACCAGCTTATTGTTGGCATTGAGTATCAGTGTCTCCTGTCCGCCGAACATGGACGGGTCCATACCGTACATATTATACATTTTCATCATTTCCTGCATACGGCGGCTTTCCTCTGAAACGGTCATCATGGAAGAAACATTTTCATTTTTCAGTTTTTCCACTTTAACGGTCAGGTTTTCTTTGTTCAGCACCTTTTTAAACAGTTCTGAAAGGGTCTTTGTCTCCTCTTCCAGCGCTGCCGCATCATCCTCTTTTACGGAGTCATTGATATCCGCATCAATGCGCAGGAACCTTACATTTTCCTTGATCTGCTCTACATGGGAGATAAACGGGGAGTCAATGTTATGTTTCATGATGACAGCATCCTGGCCCTCTTCTCTGAACATATTAATATACTGGCTCTGCTGTACCTCATCTGTCACATAGTAAATATTTGTCTTCTCAGGCTCTTTCTCTTCCTCGTCTTTCTTGCTGTCCTCTGCAGTCTCCTCTTTTGTTTCCTCAACTACAGTTTCCTCAGTCTCTTTGGCCTCTTCTGGTTTTTCATTGGCTTTGATGCAGTCTTCCAGAGTCAGATACTTGCCGTCAATATTCTTATACAGGATGTAATCCATCATTCTCTCTGAGAATTTTGTATCCTTTAAACAGCCGAATTTGATGAACGGGCTGATATCATCCCAATATTTTTCATAGTTTTCTCTATCTGTCTTGCACATGCCTGACAGCTTGTCAGCCACTTTTTTGCTGATATACTCAGAAATTTTCTTTACAAATCCGTCATTCTGCAGCGCACTTCTGGATACGTTCAGAGGCAGATCCGGGCAGTCAATGACACCTTTTAACAGCATCAAAAACTCAGGGATCACTTCTTTGATATTGTCTGCGATGAACACCTGGTTGTTGTACAGCTTGATGGTTCCCTCAATGGATTCGTATTCCATGTTGATCTTCGGGAAGTACAGGATACCTTTCAGGTTGAACGGATAATCCATGTTCAGATGGATCCAGAACAGAGGTTCCTTGTAATCCATAAATACTTTTCTGTAGAAATCTTTGTATTCCTCGTCTGTACAGTCGTTGGGATGTTTTGTCCACAGCGGATGGGTGTCACTTAAAGATACCGGACGTTTATTGATCTTTACTTTATCCTGGGCAGGAGAAACCTCAACGATTTCCTTCTCGCCGTTTTCGTTCTCCTTCTCCTCTGTCTTGGCCTCCTCGTGGATGTGCTCTACTACCACATCATCCTCTCTTAAATCAGCCTCATCAATGGTCTCATACTCCTGCTCTGCATTGGCCTTTGACAGGAATATTTCTACCGGCATGAAGGAGCAGTATTTTTCAATGATCTCTCTTGCACGGTATTCGTTGGCAAATTCCAGTGCATCCTCATTTAAGAACAGGGTGATCTCTGTACCTACTTCTGTGCGGCTTCCCTCTCCGATTTCGTATTCAGTGCCGCCGTCACATTCCCAGTGTACGGGAACAGCGTCCTCTTTGTAGGAAAGTGTATCAATATGAACTTCATCAGCTACCATAAACGCAGAATAGAATCCCAGACCGAAATGTCCGATGATCTGATCTTCGTTGGTCTTATCTTTATATTTCTCCAGGAACTCTGTCGCACCGGAAAATGCGATCTGAGTAATATATTCTTCCACCTCATCAGCGGTCATACCAAGACCGGTATCAATGAATTTCAGTGTCTTCTCTTCCGGATTCACGATCACCTGGATCTTGTTCTTGTGTCCTTCCGGGAATGTATACTCACCCATAACCTCCAGTTTTTTCAGTTTGGTAATGGCATCACATCCGTTGGAAATCATCTCACGGAAGAAAATGTCATGGTCGGAGTACAACCATTTCTTGATGATCGGGAAAATATTGTCGCTATTGATTGATAAATTACCACGCTTGTTAGCCATGATATGCATCTCCTTTGTCTTTTCTCTGTTTTCTTATTTTTATTACGGAAAACTTTACTCCGGTTTCCCGCTGCTAAAAATAATATTAATACCCGGCGGAGGAAAAGTCAAGAGAAAATTAGCACTCATTTTCAATGAGTGCTAACAAATTTTTATTAAAATTATAAACAAACTATAAAATCAGTTATGTATCATCCCTGTCATCAATCTTCTGCGCCACGATAAAAATATTCGGCGGATTTTTGTAAAGATTTACGATTTCCAGTACCAGAAATCCTTTTTTCTGGATCTTCCGCATCAGGCCGATGGGTGTATCAAAAGCCACATAGGGCATGAGGTGCAGCTTGCTCTTCACAAACTTTTTCACGGAGTCCCTTGAAAAATTCCTTCCCAGACAGTCCGTAGCGGAGATAAACACTCCTCCGGGTTTGAGAAGAGACCATATTTTTTCCAACACCTGATCCCGGTCTGACAGATATAAAAGCACGTTAAAAGCTGTTACCACATCAAAGCTCTCCGGTTCACCGCTGAAATTCATCAGATCCGTGTGACAGAATGTGATGTTCCGGCATCCTTCCCCGGCTGCCTTCTGCACTGCTTTTTCCATCATCTCCTCTGATGTGTCAATAGCCACGATCTCCCTCACATTCTGTGAGATGGGAATAGTGGTATTGCCTGTACCGCACCCGAAATCCAGGACTTTTGCCTCCTGGTTCAGGTACGGCAGTGTGCGCTTCACTGTCTTTTTATACGCTTTTTTATAGACCTTCCACACCTGGTCATCGTAAACTCTGGATCTCCTGTTCCAGAAATATTCATTGTCTGATGTTTTCTTTGACATCTTATGTTTCCCCTTTCTGAACTTACTGAAAGCCGCTTCCGCTGTCTGAAATATTATAAAAATCTGCGGAGCAGCCACTCTTTTCCCTCTGTATAAGGCTGATAACGGATAGGCAGGTCTATCATGTCTGACTTCCTCACCACGCTTTTTTTGTGACTGAAGGTTTCAAAGCTTTCTCTCCCGTGATAGCTCCCCATGCCGCTGCCGCCCACACCGCCGAAGCCCATATGCGGGGTAGCCAGATGAATGATGGTGTCATTGACGCAGCCACCTCCAAAGGAGAGATTTCTGAGAACCTTTCTCTCCGTCCTCTTATCCCTTGTAAAAAGATACAGGGCCAACGGCTTTTCCCTCTCTTTCACAAATCCCACCGCTTCTGCCGTCTCTTTAAAGGTCAGCACCGGAAGCACTGGTCCGAAGATCTCCTCCTGCATGACAGGCGATTTTTCCGTGATCCCGGTCAGCACTGTGGGCGCGATCTGAAGACGTTTTTCATCTCCGTCCCCGCCGATCTCAGTCTGCCCCTCTCTGAGCAGTTCCATCACCCTGCGGTAATGCTTCTCATTGATCATCCGGGGATAGTCCGGATTTTTCAAAGGTGCCTCTCCGAACATCTGCCGGATATAATGCTTTACATATACCAGGAATTCCTCTTTGACAGATTCCTGCACAAGCAGATAATCAGGTGCCACACAGGTCTGCCCGCTGTTCAGATATTTGCCGAACACAAGCCTTTTTGCAGCCATCTTTAAGTTGGCGGTACTGTCCACAATACAGGGACTCTTGCCGCCCAGTTCCAGAGTCACGGGTGTCAGATAACGGGCCGCCTTCTCCATGACCAGCCTGCCCACCGTCACACCCCCGGTAAAAAAGATATAGTCAAACCGCTGCTCTAAAAGCTCCTGGTTCTCTGCCCGTCCGCCTTCCACTACGGCCACAAACTCCGGTGGAAATGCCTGACGGATGATCTTAGCGATCACGGCTGATACATGTTCCGAATATGCAGAGGGCTTCAGGATACAGCAGTTCCCGGCTGCTATGGCCCCGATCAGCGGGTCAAGACAGAGCATAAAGGGATAGTTCCAGGGTGCCATCACCAGGACCACTCCGTAAGGCTCATGTGTCACGAAACTTTTTGCGGGAAACTGCGCGAGAGGTGTTGGTACTGTCTCATCCTTCATCCATGTTTTCAGATGTCTTTTCACAAAAGACAACTCACTCAAAACCATCCCCACCTCTGTCATATAAGACTCAAATGAAGATTTATGGAGATCCTGATACAAAGCATGGCGGATCTCTCCCTCATTCTTTTTTATAGTCTTTTCCAGGCGGTCAAGGGCCTGAATTCTGAATGCCCGGGACATCGTACAGCCTTTTCCGAAAAATCTTCTCTGACGCCGGACCAGTTTTTCTATTTCCATATTCATTCCTCTTTTCCGAACTTTTCCCTATTGTAATACATTTTTCCAAAAAGGACAAGGCATGCCAGAGTGTGTTTGAAAAATGCCTTCCGTGAGATGTGCGGGAATGATTTTTCAAACAAGCTCTATGTCAAACGGAAGAGGGGGAAGCGCGGTCATGAAAAAAGCAAAAAGCCGAAAAAGTCATGATTCTCATCATCCCTTTTTCGGCTTTTCAAAAACTATACGGATTTTTCCCGCCGCTATGACCGGCTTTCAATTCCAAGAACCCATGCCGGTGTTCCCATCCATCAGCCTTCTACGATCAGATACTGCCCGTTCGGCAGCGGAAACACCTCACTTGCCTCCTCAATCTCATCCAGGGACATACCGTCTACATCCATTCCGTTTTCCTCAAAATAGTCCCTGACTTCCTCGATAGAATCAACCACCACTGCCATGCAGTCTTCCAGGAAGGCCTCAGCCTCCTCCACAGTCTCCGCCACCGGCTCGGCAAAAAGCTGCCCCTGTTTCTGTAAAAATGTGAGTAAGCATTCATCACTGAATTCGTTCATTCTGCATATCCTCCTTTAATAATGATTTTATTTAAAACGGTTTCCACCCGTTTTGTTTCTGCTCTGCACGCATTTTTCACCGCTTCCTTTGCATCGCCTGCCGCATAGCTGTACTTTACCCTGGACAGCATCTCCAGGTCATTATAATTGTCACCAAAGGCTGCGCATTCCTCCGGTTTTATATTCAGGCTCTGCTGCAGTATACCCATGGCGTTTCCTTTATTCGCGCCTTTTGGCATCATGTCCAGCCAGGCGAATCCGGAGGTGACAACCGTAGCCCGCTCCCCGAATTTTTCTTTCCAGTAAGGGTAAATGCTCTCCACACCGGCCTCCTCATACACTGATATCTTCAGGTATGGTTCCTCTATACGGAAAATGTCGTCCATAAGAGTCACATCATTTTTTACAAAATTGGCGATATGGTCATAAAATGACGGCTGCTTTGGCTGGATGTAACATGTGCTCTCACCGGAGACCAGAGCCTCCGCGCTATCTTTTTCCAGTATGCTCTCCAGTATCTCATCTCCTAATGTCCTGTCAAACACATCTTTATGTAGGACTCTGCCCTGATATACCACAAGTGCGCCATTTTCACAAATATAAGCAATATCATCCTTCACAGGCTCAAACAGTCTCCGCAGATTGGGATACTGCCTGCCGCTGGCCGCTGCAAATAAAATGCCCATTTGGGATAATTTTTTTATCATCTCAACCGCTTCAACTGAAATTTCCCTTGTCCCCTGCAGAAGCGTTCCGTCCAGATCACTGGCGATCAGTTTCAGCATGGTTTCTCTCCTTTGCAAACGCCAGTACCTCATCCGGTCTGTCCACTATTTTTTTCGCCTGGTGCTCCTCGAGTTCTTCTCTTGGGCGGAATCCCCATGTAACGCCGATGGTAAACATACCTGCCGCTTTTCCGGTCTCCATATCTGTGTTGGTGTCGCCAAGATACAGGCATTCTTCCGGGGTCACTCCAAGCCGGCGGGCAATGGCAAGCGCCCCCACCGGGGAAGGCTTTCTTGGAACCTCTGCGGTCTGTCCCTGCACTTCGTCGAACAGCCCTTCACCAAATATCTGCCTCACAACGTCCACTGCTGCGTGGTGTGGTTTGTTGGAGAATACGGCAATCCGTATTCCCTCCTCCTTCAGGCCTTTCAGCATCTCCACTATACCGTCAAAGGGTTTTACATGATAAAACGGGTCCTCCTCAAACCATTTCCGGTACAGCACTTTTGCCTCCTCATAATCCACCTTTTCCGTGCCGCCGGAGGCTTTTAAAATCCGTTTTACCAGTTCATCCGCTCCGTCTCCTGCAAAATAATTATACTCCCGGATCGGCTGTTCGGGAAGTCCATAATGGCTTAGAAGCCTGTTCCCCACAACACCGATGGATTCCACTGTGTCCGCGATCGTTCCGTCCAAATCAAATATACATGCCCGAATCATGAATGCCACTCCTTTATGTCTATTCCTAACTGTTTTAATTCCTGGTAGAGCCTTGCCAGGGGAAGACCTACCACATTGTTGTAATCACCGTCTATCTTCTCCACAAACACTGCTGATCTGCCCTGTATCCCATAGGCACCCGCCTTATCCATAGGCTCCTTTGTCTTCACATAGGCGTCGATCTCCTCCTCCGACATGGGATAAAAAACCACCTCTGTCTTCTCATAGAAGCTCTTCTGTATCTTGGCGCCGTCCTGCCGTATGAAAAGGGTGACGCCTGTGTATACCTGATGTCTCCTGCCCTGGAGCCGTCTCAGCATGTCCCGGGCCATGGATTCATCCGCCGGTTTTCCGAGAATAGAATCCTGAAACGCCACCACCGTGTCAGCACCGATCACCAGTACATCCCCGGATGTCTTCTCAAACACTTCCTGACCTTTACAGCGGGACAAGTCCTGAACTACCTCCTGCGGAAGACTGGATGTCATAACTTCCTTTGCACTGCTTGGACATACTTCAAAAACTACCCCTATCTGATCCAGCAGTTCCCTGCGCCTTGGAGAAGCACTGGCTAATATAATTCTTTTCATAAATGTTCCCAGCTTTCTTTTTATGCTTTTTTAAGTATAGCCTCTCTCACTCTTCCATGCAATATATTTTTTTGCCAAATTTTTCTTCTGTACTTTTCAATATCTGTTATTATTTTACCAGAACATATTGTAACACTACAACGGGAAATTTGAGAAAGTCCCAAGGCCTGCTGTGATCATATCATTCCCATATACTGTGGAACTGATTTTTCTTGGAAAACCGGAAGATATGGGATATAATAGACAGATAGAAAACCACTTAACATGCCAACACAGAATAAAAGGAGCTTTCCATGAAAATACTTTTTACTGACCTGGACGGTACACTGCTCAACGATGAAAAACAGATTCCCGAAGTAAATTCCACTGCCATACAAAAGACACTTCAAAAGGGAAATGCTGTTGTGATCTGCACAGGCCGCTCCTATTCCTCCGCGAAAAAATTTGTGGACAGGCTTAGTCTGAACCAGGAGGGATGCTATGCCATCCTCTACAACGGTGGTATGATCTATGACTGCTGCAGCGGGGAAATCCTCTATCAACACACCATGCCTCTGTCCTATGTAAAACATATCTTTGAACAGGCTGCCGGCTTTGGCCTTTACTGCCAGACCTATGAGGGAGATCATGTTGTCACCCCGGAAGACCGGCCGGAAGCCGCTCAATACCACTGGTCATCCCAGATGGAGGTCAAGGTGGACCCGAAGCTTCTGGATCATCTCAAAGAGGAGCCTGTCAAAGTCCTGACCTCCTGTCTGGACGACAGGAAAAAACATGAAGCATACCGGGATTTTATGCTCCCGTGGGCCAAGGGAAAGGTTTCCATCTTTTTCTCCAGCGAGTATTATCTGGAACACGTTATGGAAGGCGTGTCCAAAGGAGATGCCATCCGTTGGCTCTGCCGGTATCTGGGCGTACCCATAGAACAGACCATAGGCGCCGGAGACGCGGAAAATGACCTGACCATGCTGGACGCCGCAGGTCTTGCCGTGTGTATGAAAAACGGCACCCAAGAGGCAAAAAGACATGCAGATCACATCACCGAAAGGGACAACAACCAGGGTGGTGTGGCTGAAATCATTGAAAAATTCATGTAATTTAATACTTTATAACAAAATTCATGTAAAATTTATGAATTAGGTCTTCCAATATTCTGTTAAAAAGTATTATAATGGTAATACTAAAAATAGTCATTTGAAAGGAAAGGGATTAATATGGGTAGTTTTGGAAAAAAATTATTGGGGTTCAGTGTAATCGGCGCGGCGGCCGGTGCGGCTTATTATTATTTGAAGAAACAAAAAGAAGAAGATCCTGATTTGGAAGAAGATTTTGCCGACTTTCACGACAATGTAAAAGAAACCGCTGCTTCTGCCAGGAATGTGGCAAGCAAACTGAAAGAAAAAGTAGAAAAAACGGTTGAAGAGACTGTCAATAAAGTAAAGGAACACACAGACGACATTCTGGATGATCTGGACGATGAGGACATCTTTGAGGATGATGACATGGATCTGGATGATCTGGATCCGGATGATATAAAAGAGGATGTCAAAGAGACCGCCCAGGAAGTAAAAGAGGATTTAAAAGACGCTGCAAAGACTGCCAAAGAGGGTGCTGCGGAGACTGCAGAAGACTTGAAGGAAGCAGTGGAAAAAAGCGTGGAACAGGTGTCTGAGGAATTGAAAACAAGAATGGAAAATGCTAAAAAAGCCATGGAAGACAGCACCTCTGAGGATTCAGACAAAACAGAATAACGAGTAAACCCGGGAACGGCTGTACAAGCCGTAACCCGGGTTTTTTCATGTCTTATTTTATTCCTGACCCATATCCAGCTTCTCCAGTATCTGCCGTTTATAGCTTAAAAACTCATCTGTCAGATTGAAATCACTGCGTCTGGGACGTGGTTCCCGGATGTGTATTTCCTCTGTGATCCGTCCCGGCCTGCCAGTGAGCAGGTAAATCCTGTCTGATAATAAAACAGCCTCATCAATGTCATGGGTGATGAAGATCGTGGAGAGATGGATCTGCTCCATCACCTGCAGGTACCACTTATGCATAGCACTCTTTGTCAATGTATCAAGGGCCGAAAACGGTTCGTCCAGAAGTGCCAGTTTCTGAGAAAACAGATACGTCCTCAAAAGGGCTGCTCTCTGGCGCATCCCGCCTGAGAGCTGGCCCGGATATTTTTTCTGTGTTCCCTCCAGGCCGAATTCCTGAAAATAAGGCTGCACCTTTTCCCTGGCCGCCTTTTTCTTCTCGCCTTTTATAAGAAGGGGAAGGGCCACATTGTCTTCTATCGTACGATACGGAAGCAGCATATCCTTCTGAAGCATATAACTTACATTGCCGGGAACGCCTGTGATCTCCCGGCCGTCCAGATACACATTCCCCGTTTCCGGCTTCTCCAGACCGGAGATCACATTAAAAAGCGTTGTTTTGCCTCCGCCGCTGACTCCTAAAAGGCTTACCAGTTCCTGGTCATGAAGTTCAATGGTGATATCCTCCAGGATCTTCACTCCGTCAAAGGATTTGCTCACATTTGAAACCTTTAATTCTGCCATGTCTTAACCTCCGGGAAGCTCATTTATTCCGGCAGATAGTCGTTGGAGAATCCTGCATTTTCCGGCAGCTCTGCCTCTGACAATCCATTTTCATTCAGCCAGGCGTAAAAAGCATTCCATCTGGCCGGATCTATATATCCCCACTGCTCCACTTCTGCTTTATACTGGTCTTTTAAGTATTCCTGACTGGCCTTTACCAGCTTTTCATCCAGCTCCGGGGAGGCCTTTAAAAGAATGTCCGCTGCCCCCTCCGGGTCCTCAACTGCATCTTCATACCCTTCTTTTAAAGCGCGCAGGAATGCTTTTGCTGTATCCGGCTCTGTCTCCAGGAAATCATTATTGGCGATCACAACCGGTGTATAGTAATCAAATACAGGATTGATATCTTTAAAAGCAAAGTAATCGGTATCAAGGCCTGCCACCTCTGTGGCGATCCCCGCCCATGCGTAGAAGATCCAGATAGCATCCACGGAGTTTGATTTCAGTGCGGAGACCTCATCTGTGACCGTGCTCGGGATCAGCTCTACCTTAGAAAAATCCCCGCCGTCTTTTTCCACCACATTCTGCATCATAGCTTTTTCAATAGGTGCATCCCAAGTGGCATATTTCTTTCCTTCCAGGCCCTTCGGACGATCCATTCCCTCTCCCTTTCTGGAAATGATACCGGAAGTATTGTGCTGGATCAAAGCCGCTACCGCTGTATTGGGCAGCGCATGATCCCCCGCCACTCCAGGTGCCATACTGTCCTGGAAGGAGACGCCAAACTGGGCTTTTCCTGATGCCACCAAAGCGTCCGCGCCGTCCTCAGGGGGCTGTACGATCTCCACATCGAGGCCTTCTTTTTCAAAATAGCCCTTTTCTTTTGCTACATAAAGGCCTGTATGATTAGTATTCGGTGTCCAGTCCAATACAAAAGTGACCTTCTCAAGGTCTTTGGAACTGCTGTCTTTATCTGTTGTATTTTCAGCCGCAGAATCCTTATTCCCGCTGTCCTCACCGCTGCCGCAGGCAGTCATGGATGTGAGTACGCAGGCTGCCAGAAACGCTGCCAGAATCTTCTTTTTCATCCTAATATTGTCCTCTCTGTTCTGTCTTATTTCGCCCGCTCCCAGGGCATGGATTTTTTCTGCAGGATATCCACCAGCTTCATGAGTATAAGGCTGATAATGGATATGAGAAAAATAACCGCAAACATTTTATCAAAAGCAAACGCCTTTTTTACCCGTGTCATATACACACCAAGCCCGGAAAAACCGCCCAGCCACTCAGAGATAACTGCGCCCACCACGGAATATGAGGCGGAAATACGCAGACTTGCAAAAAAGCGGCTCATGGCCCCCGGCATCTTAATATAGCGGAATATCTGGAGCCTGCCTGCGCCCATGCTTCTCAAGAGATTCATCATATCCTTATCCGCGGAGCGAAAGCCTTCCAGAAGTCCTATGGTGATAGGGAAAAAAGTCACGATCACGATCAGAATGACCTTGGGCATCATCTCGTATCCGAACCACAGCACCAGAAGAGGCGCTATGGCCACTGTGGGCACTGTCTGTGTAATGACGATCAACGGGTAGAAGGCCTTGTAAAGCTTGTCATACCTGTCCATGAGAACCGCCATGACAAACCCGAAGGCCACACCGCAGAAAAGACCTGCGGCTGCCTCTAAAAGGGTCACTCTAGAATTCTCCATAAGCAGGGGAAATTCATTGATAAAAGCCTTCACCACCTGTATAGGCGAGGGCAGCATATAACCCGGAACCAGACCTGCCATGGAGACAAACTGCCAGATGATCAGGATAACAGCCAGGGCCGCGGCCGCCCACAGCTTACTGGTGGTGCTTTGTAACTTTTTTCTCAATGGTCAGTACATCTCCTTCTGGCTTATAAGATACCTTGATATAGGCCGCAACAGAAGGCGCACCTGCACGAATGGCAATATGCTGACACTCTTTTACGATATCCATAAGCTCGTCATAGTCACCCTCAATGGCTGTCTCAAAAGGCCCTACATAATAGTTCAGACCCGTACCTTTAATATAATCGATCACCTCATCCACAATACGGATCAGTTCCTCATCATTTTTTGCCTCCGGCAATGTCTGGATTGCTACACTTGCATTCATTTTCTTTTCCTCCTTAGAAATCATAATGGTTTACTGCTGTTATTTTACGCGCAGAGCGCTTTCTGCCCGGAAGATTTCTGCAAAACAAAAAGCCCCCGGCAGGTTATACCCGAACAGGAGCTGAATATCAGAATAAATGCGCACCCAAATGCGGTGCCTCTCTTATGCTCCCTACGCCGGCATTACCCGGATCAGGTTAAGGGTGAAAAACGATTACGGTTTTACTCTCAGCCGGACTTCTCTCCAGCTCCCCTGTTGTCTTCTCAAGTGTACTTCATTGTAAAAAAATTGTCAAGATTAATATCTGCGCACCCCGAAACGTGCTGCTGTTCATCTCCAGACATCCGCAAGCCTTCTCATGCCTTCCCGCAGATCTTCCTCCGGCATGGTTGCATACCCCAGAAGTACCGTTGCCGGTATGGGAGGCGTCTGACCGCTGACCAGAAATTCAGAGAGTCCATAGACTCTGACACCGGCACCGGCGGCTCTTGCCACAGCTTCCTGTTCGGACAGCCCGTTTTTTAGGTGCACCAGAAGATGCACCCCTGCGTTTTCCCCGGAATAGGCACACACGTTCCCCATGCTGTCTTTCAGCCAGCGCAGAAGCAGGTCATGTTTTCCTTTATAGAGACTGCGCATTCTGTTTAAATGCCGCTCATAGTGGCCGTTCCTCAAAAAAAGCTCCAGGATTTTCTGGTCCGCTCTGGAAACAGTGACGGAAAAGGGATCTTCTCCGCTTAAATACCTCTGCATCAGTTTTTTGGGAAGCACCATATAACTGATTCGTATGGAGGGCGCTATGGATTTTGAGAAGGTTCCCAGGTAGATGACCCGCTCTTCCTTGTCAAATCCCTGTAAGGCAGGTATCGGTTTTCCTTTGTAGCGGAATTCACTGTCATAGTCATCCTCTATGATATAGCGTTCTCCCCGTCCTGCCCATTTCAGAAGGGAGAGGCGGCGTTTCAAAGGCATAACGGTTCCCATAGGAAACTGATGGGAGGGCATGACATATACCATATCCGCTCCGGTCTTTTCCAGGTCTTTCACATCTATTCCCTGTTCGTCCCGCTTTACGATACATCTCTCAAACCCCATATGTCCGAAATCATGCCAGGCACTCCTGTATGTAGGGTTCTCCATGGCAATCCTTCTGTTTCTGCCCAGGATGGTACAGAGAAGCATCAGCAGATAGTCATTTCCCGCGCCCACCAGGATCTGTTCCGGTTCGCAGTGAACACCCCTTGCCCGGTAGAGATACTCTGACACAGCCTCTCTTAGAGACAGTTCCCCGCACGGATCCCCCAGGGCAAAGAGAGAATCCTGTGCATCTGTCAGCACCTGCCGCGATAATCTGCGCCAGGCATTGTGAGGAAAACTGCCGGGGGCGATCCCATTCAGGGCAAAATCATAGGAAGCCCCTCCTGCCTGTATAAGCGCCCTGTGCAGACTATCCTCAGAACCCTCTTCCGGCAAAGTATGGTTTTCTGTCTCCTGCACTTCCTGCCTTTTGCCCGTACCGTAATAAAGCCCTTCGATGTGGCATACATAATATCCCTTACACGGTACCGATTCGATATACCCCTCCGAGACAAGCTGGTCATAGGCCAGATCCACCGTGCTTCTGCTCACGGCCAAATTCCCTGCAAGTGCACGGGAGGACGGCAGCCGCATCCCTGCGGCCAGCCGTCCTTCCTGGATCTCCTGTTTAAAATATTCACATATCTGTTCATACAAAGGAACTTCTGCCTTTGTATCCAGTGAAATGATCAAATCATTCATTATTCTCTCTCTGATTGATGGTTCACAGAAGATGCGGCGTACGCATTTTCTATAATTTAAAGGAGCTTTTCAAAGATACAATTCTGTTAAATACCGGTTCTCCCGGTTTGGAATCGTGGCAGTCTGCACAGAAAAAGCCGTTTCTCACAAACTGGAAGCTGTCATAAGCCTGGGCCTCAGAAAGCGCCGGCTCCACATAACAGTCTTTCAGCACCACCAGGGAGTTGGGATTCAGATTCAGACTTCCGTCTTCCTTGTTATACACACCTTTCTCTTCATCTACAATATTCTCATAAAGGCGGCACTCCGCTTTCACTGCTGTTTTCTGCGCCACCCAGTGGATGGTTCCTTTTACCTTTCTTCCGTCCGGAGAGTTTCCTCCCTTTGACTCAGGGTCATAGGTACAGTGAACTACTGTTATATTACCGTTTTCATCTTTTTCAAAACCGGTGCATTTAACAAAGTAAGCATTCATCAGGCGCACTTCATTGTCAGGATAGAGGCGTTTATATTTTTTCGGAGGTACCTCCATGAAGTCCTCGCGCTCAATATACAGCTCTCTTCCAAACGGCACTTTTCTGCTGCCAAGTTCCGGGTTTTCCATGTTGTTGGCAACGTCCAGGTACTCGATCTGATCTTCCGGATAATTGTCGATAACCAGCTTCAGCGGGTCTAAAACAGCCATCATACGAGGCTTTTTCATCTTCAGATCCTCACGGATGCAGTATTCCAGCATGGCGTAATCTACCGAACTGTTGGCCTTTGAAACACCGCAGAGATCCACGAACATTTTGATGGATTCTGGTGTGAATCCGCGCCTTCTAAGGGCTGCAATGGACACCAGACGAGGATCATCCCATCCATCCACAATGCCGTCCTCCACCAGTTTCTTGATATAACGCTTTCCTGTCACCACATTGGTCAGATACAGCTTAGCAAACTCGATCTGCTTTGGCGGATGTGCATACTCCAGTTCTCTTACTACCCAATCGTACAGAGGACGATGATCCTCAAACTCCAGGGTACAGATAGAATGAGTCACACCCTCAATGGCATCCTCAATGGGATGGGCGAAATCATACATGGGATAAATACACCATTTGTCACCTGTGTTGTGATGTGTCATGTGAGCCACACGGTAGATGACCGGATCTCTCATGTTAATGTTCGGGGAAGCCATGTCTATCTTGGCACGCAATACTTTGCTTCCGTCCTCAAACTCTCCCTTTTTCATACGCTCAAACAGATCCAGATTCTCCTCCACACTTCTGTTTCTGTATGGACTCTCCTTACCAGGTTCCGTCAGCGTTCCCCTGTATTCACGGATCTCATCTGCGGTCAGATCACAGACAAATGCCTTGCCTTTTTTGATCAGCTTAACAGCCGCCTCATACATCTGGTCAAAATAATCGGAGGCAAAATAAAGACGGTCTTCCCAGTCTGCTCCCAGCCATTTGATATCCGCTTTGATAGATTCCACAAACTCTACTTTTTCTTTTGTAGGGTTGGTATCGTCAAAACGCATGTTGAATTTTCCATGATATTTCTGTGCCAGGCCATAGTTGAGCAGGATAGATTTTGCATGGCCGATATGCAGATATCCGTTGGGTTCCGGCGGGAAACGGGTACAGATCTCCTGGTATTTCCCTTCCTCTAAATCCTTGTCGATAATCTGTTCAATAAAGTTTTTAGAAACGGTTTCTTTTGCTGTTTCCTTTTCCACTTACAGTTCCTCCATCATCTATATTTATGGTGATTTTTTGTCTAAGAAATATACTACCATAAAAATGGTAATTTTCAAAGGCTTTCTGTCAAAAAATTTGGAAAGGCCGGTGCCCGGCCTTTTCTACAGGTGATTCCTGTCTGAAAAGGCTACAGCACCGGCCTTATGTATCCGTGTAAATGCAGATAAGTCCCACATACCGGATCCTTCGTTATTTATTAAGTAACAATGTCACGGGATCATATATCCGTAATCGCTGATAACGGCGTCCATGATTTTTCTGAGTCCTGCCGGAACTGCGGGATTTTCATCTTCCAGAAGGATTTCCACAGGCTCCCCAAAGAGACGGACTTTTACGCGCTTCTCTTCTCTGTCCAGAACTACGAAACCATTGTTTTCACTGTCACCCATATCGGTCTCATCCGCAAACAGGGTAAACTTATCCTTATACGGAGCGCTGGAATAAGGACAGAAGGTCTTACAGTTGCCGCACTCGTTACACATGTAATCCACATGGACGATCTGGCGCATAGCCATACCCGGCACCTTCACAGCAATGTTAGCTCTGTTCGGACATACATCTGTACAGTTTTCACAGACTGCCGCACAATTCAGACACCTGCCGCTTTCTTTTGCCGGTTCCTTTTCACTGTCCAGTATGCCCTTTTTGCTGTAACAGGACTCCTCACAGCCGTCCTTTTTCATGTCTGAGACAACATCTTTCCCAAGGAACGCTGCTGCCGCTTTCTGGGCATCCCGGATTCCCTCCACTACAGTTGCAGGGCCGCCCAGACCGTCACCGATCACATAGACACCGCTTACCGCTTCCAGTGTCTGGCTGTCTGCCACAACCTTGCCTCTGTTGTCAAGAGGAAGTCCGTTTGCCTGATAAAGCGCTGTATCCACACGCTCTCCAACGGCTGCGATCACGGTATCTGCAGGTACAGTCTCCATCTCACCGGTCTCCTCCACAGACGCTCTTCCCGAAGCATCCATGGCACCCAGTTTCATCTTCCTGCACAGCAGTTTTCCGTCTTCCATGGAAACAGGGGAGAGCAGTTCCCGGAACTCAATGCCTTCCTCCTGTACCAATGTCAGTTCCTCTGCATCTGCAGGCATATAGCGTTTTGTTCTTCTGTACACCAGATACACATGCTCCACGCCCTTTGTGCGTTTTGCGGCTCTGGCTGTATCCATGGCTGTGTTGCCTCCGCCGATAACTACCACATGTTTTCCAAGCTCTACATTTCCGTCCTTTGCCTTGAACTCTTTCAGGAATTCAGCGGCGTCCACAGGCTCTCCTTTTTCCAGCTTCAATACACCGGGCATGCCGGCTCCAGCTGCGAAAAATACAGCATCAAAGCCCTGGTCTTTCAGCTCTTTTGCGGAGCTTATCTCTCTTCCCAGTTCCACTTTTACACCCATTTTTCGGATGATGGCAGCGTCTTTTTCTATGGCTTCTTTTGTGATCCTGAAATCAGGGATCACATGTGCCACAACTCCGCCAAGAGCGTTTTCTTTTTCAAAAACAGTGACATCCGCACCGCCTCTTGCAAGGAAGTAAGCTGCCGCCATACCGGAGGGACCGCCGCCGATGACTGCCGCTTTCCTGCCGTCTGTCTTTTCGGGAACAGCCAGTTTTTCCATAACTGCATCGTATGCTTTTTGGGCTGCCTCCAGCTTCACATTTCTGATATGTACCGGCTCCTCATAGAAGTTCCTGGTACATTTGCTCATGCAGTTGTGGGCACAGATGGTTCCTGTGATAAAAGGAAGCGGGTTCTTGTCGAGGATCACCTCAAGTGCCTCCTCATACTTTCCGGCAGAAGCCAGTTCCATATAATTGCTCACATCCTGATGGATCGGACATCCCGCCTCACAGGGAGCCATAAAACAGTCCATAAGGGGAACACTGTCTTTTACCTTGCGGTTTGGAAGGGGCTTTATGGGTTTTACATGGTGCACGTCACCTTTTGCGTCCTCCGCAAGTTTTGTGACTGCTTCCACATCAATTCCTGTAAAAGGCTTCAGGCCTTCTTTTACCAGAAATTCAGCCATCTGCGCACTGCGGTTGTATCCGCCCGGTTTTAAAAGAGTGGTAGCCACTGTCACAGGCCAGATGCCGGCTCCCACGATCCGGGATATATTATAATAATCTGCGCCGCCGGAATAGGCGATCCGCAGGCGTCCGTCAAACTCTTTGGCAAGCTTTGCAGCCAGGGAAATGGACAGAGGGAACAGTGCCTTGCCGGACATGTACATCTCCTCGCTTGGCAGCTCCTGTCTGGTCACATCCACCGGGAAGGTATTGGTTATCTTCACCCCAAAGGACAGCCCCAGCTCTTCGGACAGCTTCATAAGTCTTGTAAACATGGGAACCGCATCTTCATACTGGAGGTCATCCTTAAAGTGGAAATCCCCGAACATCATGTAGTCATATCCCATTTCATCCATGGTCTTTCTGGCAAATTCATATCCCAGAAGGGTTGGATTACATTTTACAAAGGTATTGATATGCTTCTCTGTGAGCAGATAGTTGGCTATACTCTCGATCTCATGAGGCGGACATCCGTGGAGCGTGGAGATCGTGGCAGAATTACAGATATCTTCCGGTATGGCCTCCACATCCTCCTTCGTATACTTATCAAATTTCTCAATATTTTTAAGCAGCCATTTTTTACATTCCGTAAATGTGGCATCCTGTCCCGCGTGCATCATCGTGTCAATAAAATGGTTGATCTTCTCTGATTTGATGCCTGCCAGGTCATATCCCACGCTGATGTTAAACTGGAATCCGTCCTGTGCACCCAGTCCGAATTCTTTTGCCATCACATGCAGGGCAAACCATGCCTTGATGTATTCACTCATGGCATCCGGTACTGTCAGCTCTGTGGACCATTCACAGTTATACCCTTCATCCTCAGCTAGAATACATGGCTTGTTCACACAGGCAGACAGCTCCGCGCCATCCATGATCTGTACTGTCTTCAGCTCAAAAAAACGGCTTCCTGTATAATACGACGCAATGATATTCTGAGCAAGCTGCGTATGGGGTCCGGCTGCCGGACCTATGGGAGTTTCCAGATTTCTTCCGAAGATCTCCGTTTTCTCCTCTCCTGCCACATACTTTTTATGTGTTCCGAACACCGTTTTGTTTGCTTTTTTCTCTTCCAGAACCCAGTCCATGATCTGGGAAAACGGCATACATGTCATCTTATCGCCCATAATAAAAACCTCCCATAAATCCCTTATCTTCCATTAATAGAATCTGCTAATTTTTTTGCTTCTTCCCTGCATTTTGCCATAACTTCTGCTTCGTCTGCCACTAAAACTTCCCTGTCTTTCATAAGAATTTTTCCGTTGCAGATGGTGGTATTCACCTGTCTTCCGGTCATGCCGAACAGTACATGGCTGTTGATATTCCCTGCATGCATAGGGGTGAGCGGATCATAATCCATAACGATCACATCTGCTGCCGCTCCCTCTCTCAGTACCCCCAGGTCCTTCTTAAAATAACGGCCCGCGATCTTTGCATTGCCCTCAAAAAGCATTTGAGGAACTTCTCCCCACGCTGCATTAGGGTCACAGAGATGGTGTTTATGAAGAACATTGGCCACTTTGTAGGATTCCAGCATATCATGAGTGTATCCGTCTGTGCCGAGTCCGGTCAGGATTCCCTTCTCCACGATTTTCATGGTTGGCGGGCATCCGCAGGCATTTCCCATGTTGGATTCCGGGTTATGTACTACCATGGTATCTGTCTCTTTCAAAAGATCCATCTCATGCTCATTGATATAAATGCAGTGTCCGAGAAGTGTCTTCTCTCCCAGAATGCCGCAGTCCATCAAACGGTCCACGATCCTCTTTCCATAGTGTTTCAAACAGTGATGCAGATCCTCGATCCCCTCTGCCACATGAATGTGATAGCCGATCCCATCCGGCTTATGTGCTGCAGCCAGCTCCATGGTCTCATTGGAGATGGTAAAGGACGCGTGCATTCCCATCATACCTGCGATCATATCACTGTCATCCGCCAGGGCATAGCGTGCAAACCGCTCATTTTCCATTACAGATTCACGGGCCTTCTCCATCCCGTCTCTGTCAGAGATCTCATAGCAAAGGCAGGTGCGGATCCCCAGGTCTTTTGCCGCTTCACTGATGGTGAAAAGGCTGTCGGATATGCGGCAGAAGCTGGCATGGTGATCGAACACCGTTGTCACACCGTTTTTAATACTGTCCAGATATGTGGCATAGGCACTGTATTTTGTCCCTTCCAGTGTCAGATGCCGGTCAATGGTCCACCACATGCCGTCCAGAATATCCAGAAATCCGTGAGGATCGTAGCCGTCTATGGACAAACCTCTTGCAAACGCACTGTAAATATGCTCATGTGCATTGATAAATGCCGGCATGATCACACCGCCCTTTGCATCCACATACTCCGCATCCGGAAATTCTTTTTTAAGTTCTGCTTCATCCCCAGCCTTTTTTACCACATTTCCGTCCAGAACTACTGCCCCGTGTTCAAAAAAAGGTTTCTGCTCATCTCTTGTCACCAGTCTTCCGTTCCCAATCATTAACATAGTTTTACCTCCTTGCAAACTCCATACTTGATAAGTATACTGCACTTCCCATATTTATTAACTCTAGTTTATCATTACATTGAAGTAATAGCAAGTGTTTTTCTAAAAATTTTTGAGGTATCACAAATTTTTTTGTATTCCATTCTGCAGCCCTGTTTTATA
>ERZ791934.721-NODE-721-length-41022-cov-4.038592_pt1 | contig 41022 bp, 33 predicted proteins | sample MGYA00510125_ERZ791934 | MGnify/ENA primary metagenome ERZ791934 (study PRJEB30046, sample SAMN00993240) | human gut metagenome | study: EMG produced TPA metagenomics assembly of the A metagenome-wide association study of gut microbiota in type 2...
TCCTCCCGGGTCACCAGCCGGATGTTCGGCCGGTCGGCTTCCTCCCGGGTTGCATGACGGGAAACCGCCGTCACCTGAAACCCGAAGGCCTGAGCCCGCAGGGCAACGGCCCGGCTGATTTTGCCGAGCCCAAACAGGCACAGGGTCTGCCCTGCCAGCCGCGGAGCGTGTGCCACCCGGTCAAACTCCCAGATCCCCTGCTCCACCTGTTCCATATAGGGACGCAGGTTTCGTTCCAGCGCCAGCAGCAGCGCCATGGTGTGGTCGGCCACTTCTCCGGTGCAGTATTCCCGGACATGACAAACGGCTACACCGGCTTTTTTCGCGGCATTCAGATCCACCACATTGTAGCCGGTGGACAACAGGGAAACACTGCGCAGCCGGGGCGCATGGCGCAGCAGCTCCTCGTCTATCTGCTGATAGTCGGTGAGCAGGCCGTCCGCATCGGCCAGCGCTTTATACAGCACTTCCCGCGGGGTGGTCTTATGGGGCAATAGCGTAATTTCCCCATCCAGCTCCCGGGAAAACAGCTCTTTTTCATAGGAAAAGCCCTGTTTCAGCAGTACAGGGCTGTAAACAGCTACCAGTTTGCTCATGGAATTCCCTCCAACATGACAGATTGACAATCTGCCGGAGAAAACAGGACAGACTGTTCTTTTATCATAGCACGATTGTTTTCAGTTGCCAATTGGGAAAAAAGGTGGGATAATGAGGGAAATACCATTGCCCCGCCTGTTATCGGGGACAGAAGGGAAGGAACTCCATGAAAGTATTGCTGGTAAACGGAAGCCCTCATCAGAACGGATGCACCCACACGGCGCTGGCGGAAGCGGCAGCGGAATTAAACCGTCTGGGCATTGAGACTCAGGAGCTCTGGGTGGGAAACAAACCCATTCGCAGCTGTATCGGATGCGGCGGATGTTTTCAGGAGAAAAAATGTGTGTTTGACGAGGACCGGGTCAATGAGTGCGTTCAGGCCCTGAAAGAAGCGGACGGCCTGATTGTGGGCGCACCGGTACACTATGCCGCCCCTGCGGGAGCCTGCACCGCCTTCCTCGACCGGGTGTTTTACGGAAAATCCAGCCTGTATTGGGGCAAGCCTGCCGCCGCAGTGGTCAGCTGCCGCAGAGGCGGCGCCAGCGCGGCCTTTGACCGGCTGAACAAGTACTTCACCATTTCCTCCATGCCGGTAGTGTCCTCTCAGTACTGGAATTCCGTCCACGGCAATACGCCGGAAGAGGTTCGGCAGGATCTGGAAGGCTTGCAGACTATGCGGACACTGGCCCGGAATATGGCCTGGCTGCTCCAGTGTATTGAGGCCGGAAAGGCAGCCGGGGTTCCCATTCCGGAGCGGGAAAAGCGCCAGAACACCAATTTCATCCGCTGATTTCCTTCTCCCTCTCCCTTTCCATTGCATTGGGCAGAAATAAGAGGTATAATCAAAGCAGGGAAAGTGGACATTTTTTGCAGAAAGGAGAAGGCATGACATGCAGACGGAAGAAAAGGGTATTCTGCCCCTGTACGAAAATCGAAAGGGCGTGTTTACCTGTCAGAAAAAAAAGGACCTGACGTTTCCGCCCCACCTTCATTCGGATGTGGAAATTGTTTATGTGGTGCGGGGTGAAACCTGGATGGTGGATGGAGACACCCGCTGCCTGCTTCGCTCCGGAGATTGTGCCGTGGTCTTTCCCGGCAGAATCCACAGTTATGAAACCGAGGGAAAAAGCGACATTCTGCTGGCTCTGTGTCCGGTGGAAATGGCGGGAGAATTCCGCCGGGTATTGATTCGCAGCTGTCCGGTCTATCCGGTGGTGCGGGCCTCCAAGCTTCATCGGGATGTGCCCTACTGCATCAACGGCATGATGGACGTGTTTTTCCGGGACAACAATTTGCAGGCAGCCCGGGCATACTTACAGCTGCTGCTGGCGTGGGTGCTGCCCCGGATGGAACTGCACCAGGTACCGGATACCCCACCCGCCGACCTGACGGCACAGGTCATCGGATGGATTTCCGAGCACTATATGGAGCCGGTGTCTCTGGACATTCTGGCGGAAAAACTGAATGTGAGCAAATACCGGATTTCACGGGTGTTCGGCGACAAGCTGTGCACCAGCATCAGCGACTATGTAAACCGCCTGCGGGTACAGCAGGCCCAGAGCCTTCTGCTGGCTACAGAAGGAGACGTGCGGGAAATCTGCACCGCCTGCGGGTATGAAAACCCGCGGACGTTCAACCGGGAGTTCAAGCGTATCTGCGGCTGTACGCCCCGGGAGTTTCGCCAGGGACGAAACGAGGAAAGCCGCTGAGAGGAGAACATCATGGGTCAGGAAAAAATCATGAACCAGTTTCTGGTGGAGATCTTTCACGAGGTGCTCCGCCGGGAAGACGCGGCCATTGCTTCCGGGGGATTTCAGAATCTGTCTGCCCGGGAGGTCCATGTGATTGAGGCCGTTTGTGAAGCAGAGACCCGGGGAGAAGGAGAGAACAGCAGCGCCGAAATTGCACGGCGTCTGGGCATTACGGCGGGAACCCTTTCCGCCGCCGTAAAGGTTTTGGAGCGAAAGGGATATTTGACGCGCCGCCGTGACGAACGGGACAAGCGGATTGTCCGGCTGGCGGCAACGGAATCGGGCTGGGTGGCCAACCGGTTCCATGAGGAATTTCACCGGAAAATGGTACAGGCCGTGCTGGACGTGCTTTCTCAGGAGGAAGCAGAAGTCTTCGCCCGGGCGCTGGAAGTCATTTCCGGCTTTTTCCGGGAGGAAAAGAACAGCACCACCTGAAACAACCGGATCCGGCTTTGCCGGACGAAAGGAGTCATGGACATGATCTGCAAAAGCATTCCCGAACTGATTGGCAACACCCCCCTGCTGGAGCTGGGACGGTTCAGCGCGGACTGTGGGCTGGAAACCCCCATTCTGGCCAAGCTGGAAGCCTTTAACCCGGCAGGCAGCGTTAAGGACCGGGTGGGCCTGCAAATGATTCTGGACGCGGAAGAACGGGGGCTGCTCCATCCCGGTTCCGTCATTGTGGAGCCCACCAGCGGCAACACCGGAATCGGCCTTGCCAGCGTGGCGGCCTCCCGCGGCTATCGGGTGATTCTCACCATGCCGGAAACCATGAGTCTGGAACGGCGGAAGCTGCTGGCGGCATATGGTGCGGAGCTGGTGCTGACAGAGGGCAAAAAGGGAATGCAGGGCGCAGTGGACAAAGCAGAAGAAATTGCCCGGGAAACCCCCGGCGCATTTCTGGCGGGACAGTTTGAAAACCCCGCCAATCCCATGGCACACCGCCGGACCACCGGCCCGGAAATCTGGCGGGACACCGAGGGAAAAGTGGACATTTTTGTGGCGGGCATCGGCACCGGCGGAACCCTTTCCGGTACCGGCGGCTATCTGAAAGAGCAGAAGCCTGGCGTGAAGGTCATCGGCGTGGAACCGGCGGATTCTCCCCTGTTGACGCAGGGAAAGGCCGGCCCTCATGGGCTCATGGGCATTGGCGCCAACTTTGTGCCCAAAAACTATAATCCCGACGTGTGTGACCAGGTGGTGACGGTTCAGACAGAGGACCCCTATCATTACTGCCGACTTCTGGCTAAAACCGAGGGATTTCTGGCCGGAATCACTTCCGGTGCAGCCCTGTGTGCGGCGGTGGAAGCGGCCCGCCGGCCGGAAAACCGGGGCAAGTGCATCGTGGCGCTGCTGCCGGATACCGGCGAGCGCTATCTGTCTACCCCGTTGTTTGATTGAGCCTGCTCTTTTCAGAAAATAAATCGAGAAAACGGTACCGGCTGGTTCCTTTGTGGACAGCGGTACCGTTTTTTTATGTTTCGGGAAAGGGGTTTCTAAACAAAATGAACTTAGCCCATCTTCCGCTTTTTGATTCTCCAAAAAGCCGCAAAGACCAATGCGAAAAACAAACCTGCCAAGACAGCGCAGAATACCACGGTTCCCGTATTCCAAAGCCGCGCTTCCTTGTTTTCGAGAGCGCCAGCGTTTTCATTTGACCTTATAGTTTTCCCGTCGGCGTGCAGCAATTCCATAAATTCATCCGCCGCATACACCGTAGAAGCCGTGATGTTTGGAGCCATGGCCGAAGTGTTCAGAGGCACGATATAGTCCCCTGCAGAGGTCTCCCAACAGGCGACGGTTATGGCGTAGCGGTCCAGGAAAACGGTTTTTCTGGCAGAAACCTCTTCTTTTTGCAAGGAACGCTCCCTTTCCAGCTGTTTTTCTACCCCATCGCCGGAAATCGCCTGTATCTCCTCCTCTTGCGCCTGTCTATACGAAACAAGCTCCCACTTTCCATCCAGCTTTTTCACAGAAGCCACAACCACAATCTCTCCGTTCCCGTTGCGAACGGGCACTTCCCAGCCGTACTCCTCCAACTGAGAGAAACCGCCGGATTCCTGAATTTCATCCGCAGGAAGGGAACACTCGTATACTGTATAGGCCAATTCCGGCGCAAAGGATAACCGCTGATACTTCTCCACATTGTTCTCACTCTTGCCAAAGGATTCCTTGCAGTTCTCCTCTATTTGACTAATTTCCGAAAAGGTCTTTTGGATTTCACCGTATTCCGGGGAATCTTTCAGGGAATCGGAGGCCGCCGCCAGGGCCGTAAAGCCGCTCATGCACAGGAGCAAACAACTCAGCAGCCCTGCAACTATCTTTTTCATTTTAAAGCCCTCCCTAATCAATGGATCCAAAATAGGTATAGACCGTGTGGTCATACCTCCGTCCGCCATACCCGTCCAAAAAATAGCTGTAAGAAACCCATTGGGACTTTGCTGGCCATTTTTGCGCAAGCCGACCAGCACCAATTGATTTTTGCCTGTTTGACTTTTTTAATGGTCAGTGTGTTCGAAATCTTTGCAGCCTTCACATAAATCCACCTGTTTTTTCAATTGCTTGGCCATCTGTGTTTATGATATATAAAATTCATATAATTGTAAATGGTTATTTGATATTTTACATAAATATTACAAATATTCCCGAAGCCTCTCCACAAAATTAAAATTTACATTCTCAGGAAAATATCCAGCAGGTACACATCCGCAAAAGCTGCCGGGCGGAAGATGCCATGCCGGGAAAGTGAGAATCCCCCCTGTCCCAAAACCTTCGGCAGTGCGGCCTTTCCCCTGCTTTTTTCGTTTGCATTTCCCCCGGAACATGCTATAATAGAAAGGTATATCCGGGTTTCGGCCTGTGGGAAGGCCGGCCCTGTAAATCAACTTGGAGGGAACATCCATGGACAAAAAGACGTTTTACATCACCACACCCATCTATTACCCGTCCGGCAACCCCCACATCGGGCACAGCTATTGCACCGTTGCCAGCGACGCCATCGCCCGTTATAAGCGAATGCAGGGGTGCGACGTCATGTTCCTCACCGGCACCGATGAGCACGGCCTGAAAATCGAGCAGAAGGCCGAAGCGCAGGGCATCTCCCCCAAAGAGTATGTGGATCATATTGTTTCCATTTTCCAGAATCTGTGGAAACTTCTGAATATCAGCAATGACCGTTTTATCCGCACCACCGACGACTATCACGTCAAGGGCGTGCAGAAGATTTTCAAAGAGCTGTACGACCGCGGGGAGATCTATAAGGGCAAGTATGAGGGCTGGTACTGCACCGACTGTGAGGCTTTCTGGACCGAGACCCAGCTGCAGGACGGCAAATGCCCCGACTGCGGCCGTGAGGTCAAATGGGCTGAGGAAGAGGCCTATTTCTTCCGTCTTTCCAAATACGGCGACCGCATTTTGAAGCTGTATGAAGAGCACCCCGAGTTCATCCAGCCGGAGAGCCGCAAAAACGAGATGATTAACTTCATCAAGCAGGGCCTGGGCGACCTGTGTGTTTCCCGCACCAGCTTTACCTGGGGCGTGCCGGTGGACTTCGACCCCAAGCATGTGGTCTATGTGTGGGTGGACGCTCTGCCCAACTATATCACCGCTCTGGGCTACGGCAGCGATGACCTGTCCGATTACAACAAGTACTGGCCGGCTGACGTCCACTTTGTGGGCAAGGAGATCGTCCGGTTCCACTCCATCATCTGGCCCGCCATCCTCATGGCGCTGGATCTGCCTTTGCCCAAGCAGGTATACGGCCACGGCTGGCTCCTGTTCGGCGACGGCACCAAGATGAGCAAGTCCAAGGGCAACGTGGTGGACCCCTATATCCTCTGCGAGCGCTACGGCGTGGACGCCATCCGCTACTTCCTGCTCCGGGAAATCCCCTTCGGCAGCGACGGCCTGTTCACCAACGAGGCTCTGATTGCCCGCATTAACTCCGACCTTGCCAACGATCTGGGCAACCTGCTGTCCCGTACCACTGCCATGGTGCAGAAGTACTTCGGCGGCGTGATTCCTGCCGAAAGAGAAGCCGACCCGCTGGACAACGAGCTGATCGAAATGGCTTCCACCCTGCGGGACCGCTGTGACGCGGCCATCGACAAATACCAGTTCTCCAACGCACTGGCAGAAATCTGGAAGCTGATTGCCCGCAGCAACAAATATATCGACGAGACCATGCCCTGGGCACTGGGCAAGGACGAGACCAAGAAGGCCCGTCTGGCAGCTGTCATGTACAACCTGTGCGAAAGTCTGCGCATTGTCTCCATCCTTCTGTCTCCCTTCATGCCCCAGACCACACCCCGCATTCAGGAGCAGCTGGGCGTTTCCGGCGAGGCCGTTTCCTATGAGAGCGCCGGCAAATGGGGCGTACTGCCCGAGGGCGTGGAGATTCACAAGGGCGAGACCCTGTTCCCCCGCATCGACGTGAACAAGGAAATCGAAGAGCTGAACAAGCTGATTCCCAACCCCATGGAGAAAAAGGAGCAGAAGGAAGAGCCCAAGGCCGAGAAGGCGGAAAAAGCCGAAAAGAAGGACGCCCCCGAAGGCATTGCCATGATCGGCATTGAGGACTTCGCCAAGGTAGAGCTGCGAGTGGCGGAAGTGCTGGCCTGTGAGCCTGTCAAGCGCGCCAAGAAGCTGCTGAAGCTGACCCTGAACGACGGTGAAGGCGAGCGCATTGTGGCCAGCGGCATTGCCCAGTGGTACAAGCCGGAAGACCTGACCGGACACCACATTGTACTGGTGGCAAACCTGAAACCCGCCAAGCTGTGCGGCGTGGAGAGTCAGGGCATGATTCTGGCGGCAGATACCCCCGACGGCGTCAAGGTGCTGTTTGTGGACGAGATTCCCGCTGGTTCCAATATCCACTAAATAAAACCTGCCGCTCAGGGAAACCTGAGCGGCGTTTTCCATAAAAGGAGTTGTATGGATGTATCCCCATCATGAACGGGCCCTTGAGAGCCTGAAAGCGTATTTTTCCAAAGAGCCGGGGGTAATCGCAGTCATTTTCGGCGGTTCCGTGGCCAAAGGATTGGAGCGCCCGGATTCCGATATCGACGCCATGGTCATCGTCACCGATGAACGGTATGAAGAACTGAAAGCGCAAAATCAGCTGGCTCAGGTCATCTTCGGTTACTGCGATTATGAGGGCGGCTATTTTGACATCAAGTACATGACCAAAGGCTATCTGGCAGCCGCCGCTGACCACGGCAGTGAGCCCACCCGGAATTCTTTTCTGAAAAGCCGGTGCCTGATGACCACCGACCCGGAAATTCCGGAACTGGTGGAAAAGGTGCAGACCTTCCAGAAACAGGAGAAGGAGGAAAAGCAGCTGTCCTTCTATGCAGCGCTGAGCCTGAACGCCGGGTATTTCTGGAATTTTATCGAGGAAGACCCTCTGCTGAAAGCCCGCACTGTCAGCGATATCGCCTTTTTCACCCTGCGGCTTCTGCTGGAAGATCAGGAAGTGCTGTTCCCCTGTGCAAAAAGCCTGCTGAAAACCGTGGAACGGCTGGAACACAAGCCGGAAGGCGTGCTGGACCGTTGCCGGGCGTTTCTGGAAAACCCCTGTGAACAGACCCGGGAAGCCTTTACCCGGCCAGTACTGGAGTTTATCTCCTTCCGCCCGCCGGAGGACGGAAACAAGGTGCTCACCCGGTTTGTGGAGGACAACGAACAGTGGTGGTACAAGACCCGGCCGCTGATTGCCGAATGGTAACCGATAGATTGACACCCGGAGGAGGGCTTATTGTTGGATTCCCTGATTTTTGACACTCATGCACATTACAATTCCCATGCTTTTGAAAAGGACCGGGACGAACTGCTGGCCCAGCTTCCCCAGAAGGGCGTTTGCGGCGTCATCAATGCCGGAACCACTTTGGAGGACAGTCTGGACTGTATCCGGCTGGCGGAACAGTATGAATACTGCTATGCAGCCGCCGGAATCCACCCGGAGGATGCGCTGGTCCGTCCGGAAAACTGGCTGGAACAGCTGGAAGAACTGCTGAAGCGCCCGAAAGTGGTAGCGGTGGGCGAAATCGGCCTGGATTACCACTACGAAGACGATTGCCCCCGAGAAATTCAGAAAGAGGTGTTCGAGGAACAGCTGAAGCTGGCACAGAAGCTGAACCTGCCGGTGATTGTCCACGACCGGGAAGCCCATGGGGACACCATGGAGCTGCTGCGGAAATACCGTCCCCGGGGCGTGCTCCACTGCTTTTCCGGCAGCGCCGAAATGGCAAAGGAAGTGGTGGCGCTGGGCATGTATATCGGTCTGGGCGGTGTGATTACCTTTAAAAATGCCCGTCATCCCTTGGAAGTGGCCGCGGTGGTTCCGCCGGACCGTCTTTTGAATGAAACCGATGCCCCGTACATGGCTCCGGTTCCCTATCGGGGAAAGCGGTGCGATTCCACCATGATTCCCTATTCCGCGGCAAAGATTGGGGAAATTCAGGGGGTTTCCGCTGCTGAGGTACTGGCCCGGGGAAAAGAAAACGCCTGTACCCTTTTCGGAATTTCACTTTGAACCAATGGAGGGAAGAACATGACCATTACCTATGAGTACCATTCCAATCTGTATGTGAACCTGACCAACCGGTGTCCCAACCGGTGCGCCTTCTGTCTGCGCACCCACAGCGCCGGAAGCATTTACGCCGACGACCTGTGGCTGGAGCGGGAACCCTCCAAAGAGGAAATTCTGGAAGACATCAAAAAGCGGGATTTGAGTCAGTACCGCCAGCTGGTTTTCTGCGGATACGGCGAGCCTACCTGCCGGTTGGACGATATTCTGTGGCTGTGCGACGAAGTGAAGAAGTTCAGCCCCATTGACATCCGGCTGAATACCAACGGACTTTCCGATTTGATCAACGGCCGTCACACGGCACGAGAACTGGACGGACGGCTGGACGTGGTTTCCGTCAGCCTGAACGCCTGCAACGCGGAAAAATACGACGAACTGTGCCACTCGGATTTCGGTCTGGAAGCCTTCCCCGCCATTCTGCGGTTTACCGGAGAAGCCGGACTGTATGTGCCCAAGGTCTATATGACCGTCGTGGACACCATGCCCCAGGCGGAAATCTCCGAATGCCGCCGGATCTGTGAAGGGCTGGGCGCCATTTTCCGTGTCCGCAAGTATATTCCCAATTAACCTCTTTTTCAAAGCAATTGTCAGCGCCCCGCGGAACAGCTTCCGCAGGGCGCTTTTTGATACCTTATTAAAATACAAATCCTATTTTAAATCTCGTTTTCGTGTTTTTCAACGGTTTTTAACGCTGAAAATCAGAGGATTTTCCCGTTGTTTCCCGGTTTTCTCTGTGATATCATACTGATAGTAACGAAATCTATGTTTTAATCCCGGCTTTCTCCGGGAGAGAGGAGCTTGTTATGGAACCCTGTTCCCCTGTTTTCACCATTGACGGCCGCAGCCGTTTCCCCCGACCCGACTTTATCCGGGAACACTGGGAAAGTCTGGACGGCGTGTGGGCGTTTTCCTTTGACCAGCCGGTATTTGACCGGGAAATCACCGTCCCCTTCTGCTATCAGTCGGAAAAAAGCGGCATCGGTGAAACCGCCGACCACGAGGAAGTCTGGTATCGCCGGACGTTTTCCGTTTCTCAAAAAGACCTGACCGGCCGTCTGCTGCTCCATTTCGGCGCGGTGGATTATCAGGCCCGGGTGTGGGTCAATGACCAGCCCGCAGGCGAACACACCGGTGGTCATGTGCCCTTTGCGCTGGATATCACAGAGCTGGTGCAGGATGGGGAAAACTGCCTGACCGTACAGGCCATTGACCGGACCGACCCGGCACAGCCCCGGGGCAAACAGACCTGGATTGGCAAACGGTTCGGCTGCTGGTACACCCCCACCACCGGCATCTGGCAGAGCGTGTGGCTGGAATACGCGGGCGAAAACCCCATTCTCCGGACAAAGCTGACCCCGGATCTGAAAAACCGCACCGCCCGCTGTGAAGTATTCCTCACCAAGCCTCAGGACTGCTACGTCACCGTCACCCTGGAAAACCGTGAAAAAGGGCTGTTTCTGGGAGAACAGAAAATCCTGTGCAAAAACGGACGGGGACAGGCAGGTTTTGCCTTCCCGGATTGGGATTTGTGCCGTCACGAGATTCTCTGGTCACCGGACAACCCCAATCTCATCGACGTGACCCTCTGTGCAGAGGGCGGCGGCCGGGTGCTGACCTATTTCGGAATGCGGGAATTCCGGGCGGACAAAGGCCGGTTCCTCCTCAACGGGGACGACCTGTATCTGCGGATGGTGCTGGATCAGGGCTACTGGAAGGAATCCCTGTTGACGCCGCCGGACGGCGACGCCCTTCGCCGGGATATTGAACTGACCAAAGCCATGGGCTTCAACGGCGCGAGAAAGCACCAGAAAATCGAGGATCCCCGCTATTACTACTGGGCCGACCGTCTGGGACTTCTGGTGTGGGGCGAACTGCCCAGCGCTTATGAATTTACCGACCCGGCCATGCAGCGGAGCGCCGGAGAACTGATGGACTTTGTGGCCCGGGACTACAACCACCCCTGCATCATCGCGTGGGTACCGGTCAACGAAAGCTGGGGCGTCCGGGGTGTGCTGGACGGAAGCCGGGAGCAGGCTTTCTGTCGGGCGCTGTACTGGCTGCTCAAATCGGTAGACGGAACCCGTCTGGTCAGCTCCAACGACGGCTGGGAACAGGTCACCGAGACGGACATCTGCGCCGTCCACGATTACGCCCTTTTTGAAACCACCGAAGGGAAATATGAGGATATGGAAAAGGCCCTGTCCCAGACGGTACAGGGCCGGATGCTCTATGCAGACGGAAACCGTTGGCAGGGCCAGCCGGTGATGATGACGGAATACGGCGGCATTGCCTTTGCCGACGGAAACGAGGAAAGCTGGGGCTATTACGGAAAAGTCCGGGATCAGCAGGAATTCATGGCCCGGCTGGAACCGGTGAACCGGTTCCTGATCCGCAGCGGAAAATTTGCCGGATTCTGTTACACCCAGCTCACCGACGTGATGCAGGAAACCAACGGCCTGCTCACCGAAGACCGTCAACTCAAGCTGCCGCCGGAAGAGCTGAAAAAGACCTTCGGCCTGCCGGTTTACGGCCTGTAATTTAAGGGCGTTTCTGAAAAGTCGAAATGATCGTCTTCTCCGACAATCAACGCCAGCTACTGCGTTAAAAATACTCGGAATCCGGAAAGGATTCCTGCGTTTTTTGCCTTGTATCTGTCTGTTGCTTGTGGAAAATCCTTCCATTTCTTTGTTTTCAGAAACGCCCCAGCGACTTTCCCATAGCCAGCAGCATTCGGGTTTTGCCGCCGGTCCCGGTCCGGGGCTTGCGGCGAAGCTCCGTGAAGCCCTGTTTTTGCCAAAAGGAAAGGCCCGGGCCGTTTGTCTCATAACAGCCCAGCTCCAGCCGGGTTTTCCCCGTTTCCAAAGCAGCGGCTTCCAAAGCAGAAAACAGCGTTGTCCCCACACCCTGACGGTGCAGGCCACGGTCCAGCAGGAACAGCCCCACATACCCGGTGGTTTCATCGGGATAGCCCTCAATGTAATCCACCACCGCCGCGGGAACCCCTTCCCGGTACAGAAGGACAAAGGTCTTGTCCGAAAGGCTGCGCCCCGGCGGCAGGGCGGTGATGTCCTTCCGGAGGTTTTCTTCCGTGGGCCATTCTTCCTGAATATGGGTATAATAACCGGCGCGGTTGCTTTCCAGCACGGCCAGCGCCGCCTGTAAATTCTCTTCTCCAATCGGCTCCCCGGTCCATCCGGGGAGCTTTTTTAACAGCACGGAAAGGAACCGGTTCATTCTCCGTCCTCCTCCGGGGAAGCCTCCAGCAGCAGCATACTGTACCCATAGGGTTCCAGACGCAGCCGGTCATTTTCCGGTACAGAGCCCAGCAGCGCCTTTACCTGATTCCACTCATAGGGCACATGGATGGTCTGGGGAGATGCGGCACGGTTCACCGCCACCAGCACCGCCTGTTCCTTGCCGATGCGCATAAAGGCAAAGCAGTCTTTTTCGGCCAGGAACGGTACCATGCCGCTTTCCGCCAGCGCCGGACACTTCTTCCGGATTTTTCCCAAAGTCCGATACCACGCCACCAGCTCCTGATCCTCTTTGCCCCAGGGATAGGTGCCCCGGTTAAAGGGATCGCGATAGCCCTCCAGGCCCGCTTCGTCGCCGTAATAGATACAGGGCACGCCGGGCAGGGTATATTGGAGCAGGGAAGCCAGCCGAAGCAGCTTCAATCCCCGCTGACGCTGCTCCGGAGAGAGCTTCCTGCGGCTCTGCCATTCCCGTCCCCGGTTTCCGGAAGGTTCTCCCGCCAGCACCGTCAGCGCCCGCTCGGTGTCGTGGGTGCCGATGTGGTTCATCAGGCAGTGGATGGTCTGGGGCGGATAGTTTTCCAGAATATTCATGATGCACTCCATCATGTCCGCCGGGTTGGCGCCGGTGAGGAACCCCAGAATCGCGTCCCGGAAAGGATAATTCATGACGCTGTCCAGCTGGCCGCCCAACAGGTACCGGCGGTGCCTGCCATAGGCGCACTTGTTGGAAGCATCCTCCCACACTTCCCCCAGCACCACCGCATCGGGCTTCTCGGCCTTGGCTGCGGCGGTCAAAGCGTCCAGAAACTCGTCGGGCAGCTCATCCGCCACATCCAGCCGCCATCCTGCGGCGCCGGCCCGCAGCCATTTGCGGATGATACCGTTTTTGCCGTTGATATAGCGCATATAGTTCTCGTTGGTTTCGTTTACATTGGGCAGGGTATCGAAATTCCACCAGCACTCGTAGTCGTTGGGCCAGTGGCGGAAGGTATACCAGGAGTGGAAGGGCGAATTCCGGGAATTATAGGCGCCCTCGGAATGATATCGGCCCTCCCGGTTGAAATAAATGCTGTCGCTGCCCGTGTGGCTGAACACGCCGTCCAGCAGAATCTTCATGCCCCGCTTTTCCGCCGCCTGACACAAGCTGCGGAAATCCTCCTCTGTGCCCAGCAGAGGATCGATGCGGGAATAATCAGCGGTGTCATACCGGTGGTTGGAATGGGACTCGAAAATCGGGTTCAGATACAGGCAGGTCACGCCCAGCGATTCCAGATAGTCCAGCTTCTCCTCGATTCCCTTCAAATCCCCGCCGAAAAAGTCCTTGTTGGTAATCTCCCCTGTCTCATCCGGCCACCACTGAGGAATCTCTTCCCAGGTTTCGTGCATCCGGCGGTCAGCGGGCACATTGTCCTTTTTCTGCTGGGAACGGAAAAACCGGTCGGGGAAAATCTGGTACATAATGCCGCCCGACAGCCAGTCCGGGGTCTGGTACTCTTTGGCGTACACCGTCAGCTGCCAGCGGTCTTTTCCATACAGCACACCGTCTCCGCCATAGGTCCGGTTCAGGGAGATCCGGCCGCGCCAGGTGTCCACCTCAAACCAGTAGAAGCGAAGCCCTTCCGTTTTGGGGGTATAGTCGCACTCCCACCACTCCGCGTGGTCGCCGTTCATGCCGCACCAGAACATGCCGTACCGTTCTGTTTTTCCGGAAACGTCGGAAACCAGCAGCGCAGCGGCCGAACAGCGCAGATCCCGGTCCATGCTGATTTTGAAGTGAACATTGGTGCCGGCGGCCACAGCGCCGGTCGGCGAACGGTATTGAGGGTTTCTGGAATGAAACATGGTGCTGCTCCTTTACGATAAATTCTTTTCTTTCCAACGGTACTGCGTCCCGTTGACGCCGTACTTGTATGAACAATGATTTTGAAGAAGAAAAAAGCGGGCGAAACCTCGGCAGCTTTTTCGCTGAAGAAGCCTTCGCCCGCTTGCAGGATGATAGAGGAATTATCTCTGGCGCTCGATCAGGGAAACCTTTGCGGCGGCTTTCTTGGCCGGGTCCAGAGAGACGTTCTCGGGAATGGGCTTTGCGTGCCAGATATTGTCGGCATACTCGCGGATGGCGCGGTCTGCGGCAAAGCGGCCAGCCATGGCGGTATTCACCAGACCCATCTGGTTCCAGCGGCGCTGGTCACGGTACACCCGTGCGGCGCGCTGCTGCACCTGAGAGTAGGACTCAAAGTCAGCCAGCACCATATAGGGGTCAACCTTGGACAGGGAGTTGTAGATATCCTTGAAGTCCACACCGCCGAATCCGCGCTGCAGTTCCTCCATGGCGCGGCGGATGACGGGGTTGTTGTTCATATACTCATAGGGATGATAGCCGTTCTGTTTCAGGGTGTTCACTTCGGGGGTGGTCAGACCAAACAGGAAGATGTTGTCGTCTCCCACAGCCTCGTGAATCTCCACGTTTGCGCCGTCCAGCGTACCCATGGTCACGGCGGAGTTAATCATGAACTTCATGTTGGAGGTACCGGAAGCCTCGGTGCCGGCCAGAGAGATCTGCTCGCTGATTTCAGCGGCGGGAATCATCAGCTCGGCCAGGGATACGCAGTAGTTCTCCATGAAGACCACTTTCAGCTTGTCGTTGACTCTGGGGTCATTGTTGATGACCTGGGACAGGGCATAGATCATGCGGATCATCTGCTTGGCGAAATAGTAGCCGGGAGCACTCTTTGCGCCGAAGAAATAGGTGTGGGGCGTAAAGTCCGCATTGGGATTCTCCCGCAGCCACTGATAAGTGGCCAGAATGTGCAGGGCGTTCATGTGCTGGCGCTTGTACTCGTGCATCCGCTTGACCTGTACGTCAAAGATGGAGTCCGGGTTGACCTTCACGCCGCAGTTTTTGGCCACATATTCGGCCAAACGCACCTTGTTGTCGTGCTTGATCTTCTGCATACGAGCCAGCACAGCTGCGTCGTCCTTATACTTCAGCAGCTTTTCCAGCTCGTCAGCATCGGTAGTATAACCGGTGCCAATCAGTTCATCCAGCAGTCCGGCCAGCTCGGGGTTGGACTGGTTCAGCCAGCGGCGGTGTGCAATGCCGTTGGTGACGTTCTTGAACTTGTGGGGCATCTCGGTATAGAAATCGTTGAAAACGGAATCCTTCAAAATATCGCTGTGGAGCTGGGAAACACCGTTGACGGAGTGGCTGCTGATGACCGCCAGGTTGGCCATCTTCACATAGCCGTCGTTGAGGGGAGCCATACGGCCCACCTTATAGCCGTCCACGCCGCGGGCGTGCATTTCAGCACAGAACCGGCGGTTGATTTCCTCCACGATCTGATAGATCCGGGGCAGATACATCTTGAACATATCCACGCCCCAGCACTCCAGTGCTTCGCTCATGACGGTGTGGTTGGTATAGGCGATGGTGCGGGTGACGATGTTCCAGGCATCGTCCCAGCCATAACCGCACTCGTCCAGCATAATGCGCATCATCTCTGGGATGGCCAGCACGGGATGGGTGTCGTTCAGGTGGATGGCGGCCAGCTCCGGCAGGTTATCCAGAGACTGGTTGCTGAACAGATGACGGCGGATAATATCCTGAATGGTGGCGGACACCAGGAAGTACTGCTGCATCAGGCGCAGGCCTTTGCCCTCCATGTGGTTGTCCTCGGGGTACAGCACCTTGGTGATGACCTCGGCCATGGCGTTCTGCTCCATGGCGCGCATATAGTTGCCGCCGTTGAAGAGCTTCATGTCGAACTCATCGGTCTGGGCTTTCCAGATACGCAGCACGCTGATGCCCTTGCCGTCGTTGCCGGCGATATACAGGTCATAGGGGATAGCGGTGACCTTGGTGTAATCCTTATGCTTGACAATGTGGTACTGGTTATTCCAGGACTCCTCAATGTGGCCGTTGAAGTGAACCTCTACGGACTTCTCGGGGACTTCCTGCATCCACACACGGCCGCCGGGCAGCCAGAAATCGGGGAGCTCGGTCTGCCAGCCGTCCACCAGCTTCTGGCGGAAGATGCCGTACTCATACCGCAGGGAATAGCCCATGGCATAATAGCCCTGAGAAGCCAGGCCGTCCATGAAGCAGGCAGCCAGACGGCCCAGACCGCCGTTGCCCAGACCGGCATCGGGCTCCTGCTCATACAGAGCATCCAGCTTGATGTCCATGTTGGCCAGCGCCTTGCGGAAAGGCTCTTCCAGGTGCAGGTTGCACAAGTTGTTCCGCAGGGAACGGCCCAGCAGGAACTCCATGCAGAGGTAATACACCTTCTTGGTGCCGGTCTTCTCGGCCTTTTCCTTGCACTCGTTGCGGCCCCGGACCATCAGGTCCCGAAGAATCAGGGCGACTGCTTTATAATACTGCTCATCGGTGGCATTTTCCGGGCTGACACCGAAGTTGTGGGAAAGCTTTTCCTTGATGAGGGATTCAATCTGCGGGACAGTGAGGGTATAATTCATAAAGATCGTGCCTCCAAACTGAAAATCTATAAACGGGACATTTCCGGAAACCGGACATTTTTCTGTGATCTGCCGGAAGCCCCGATTCTCCGGCGGAGCTCCCTCACGATTCATGGCAGCGGCACAGAAAAGCCCTCTCTCCGTGAAATCCCGGGATATTGTTATTATATACCAAATAACGCCCTGATACAAGGGGGAAGAGGGCAACTTGCAGATTTTCATAAAATCGTCATTTTTTGGCTTTCTCATGCGAAATCCTGTACTTTTTCGAAGGAATTCGGTCATTTTGGAAACAGGGAAATTTTTGATAGTTTATTGTGCAAATTAAACAAATTCTCTGTTTTGTGCTGAAAACGCCCGCTGCCTTTTCGTCAAAATCACCCGTTTTTCCCTGCCCTGTTCCCCCGTACACCCTCCTTTCCTTCAAATCTTTTCTTTTCCCCCTTTTTTCCTGGTCAAATCTGACGTATAATAAATAAATAGGAATCACACAGCACAGCAGAAAGGAGCTGGACCTGTATGAGCAAGAATAAAATCAAATTGACCATCTGCAATATGCCTTGCAGTCTCATTTCCGACGATACAGAAGACTATGTCCTTTCCGTGGGAAAGGAAGTAGAAAAGGCCATCGAGGATATTACCCGCCAGAGCGACCGGGCTTCCACCGCCATGGCGGCGGTGATTGCGGCGCTGAATTTCTGCGACAGCGCCCATAAGGCCAACGAAGACGCCGACCACCTTCGCGTACAGGTGAAGGACTATGTGGAAGAGCTGGAAGCCGCCCGCAAGCGGGAGCAGGAGCTGACCACAGAGCTGGAAGCTCTGCGGGCCCGGACAGCGGAAAACGAAGCTCTGCGCACACAGGCTGCGGAGCTGGAAAGCCTTCGGGCACAGGCAGCTGAAGCGGAATCTCTCCGGTCACGGGTCAGCGAGCTGGAAGGCCTTCAGGTACAGGCCGGCGAAACGGAAGCCCTCCGGGCACGGGTCAATGAGCTGGAAGGCCTTCAGGCGCAGGCCGATGAAACGGATGCCCTGCGCTGCCGCATCGCCGAACTGGAAGCCGCTCTGAACGCAATCCCCGGGGAAGCCCGGGAGGAGCCGGAAACCGCACCCATCCAGCGCCCCACCCCTTCTTCCGTCCAGAAAGGCAGCTTTTCCAACCCCCTCAAGGCCACGGTGGCCCCGGAGCAGGAGGGATTCATGAGCTTTTTTGAAAAGCCGTAACCACTGGGAAAAACGAGGAAAGCGAATTCCCGCTTGTACTTTACATACTCCCAAAATGGGACCTGATTGCGGATTCACCAAAAGGAACCCCATACCATCCATCGAAAACCACAGGGACTGTCCCTTCCGGGCAGCCCCTGCCTTATTATCGTCCCAAATTTTCCGTTTATCACACCAAATGGAAAATCACCAACTTCTGTCAGAAAGGAGTCCTTCATGACCCTTCCCACCTCTGTTGAAGTCCTCTCCCCTGCCGGTTCCCCGGAATCTCTGGAAGCGGCGGTCCGCGCCGGAGCCGACGCGGTGTATCTGGGGGGCAGCGCATTCAGCGCCCGGGCTTCTGCGAAAAATTTCGACAATGACCAGCTCCGTCAGGCGGTGGAATACTGTCATGGCCGGGGCGTGAAAGTCTATCTCACCGTCAACACCCTGCTGCGGGACGACGAACTGCCCGCAGTGCTGGAATTTCTCAAGTTCGCCTGCTCTCTGCCGGTGGACGCCCTGCTGGTACAGGACCCGGGGCTGTTCCGGCTCATTCGGAAAGCCGCGCCGGAACTGCCTGTCCACGCTTCCACCCAAATGAGCATTCACACCCCCGCAGGCGCCCGTTTCCTCTATGAACAGGGCATGGAGCGGGTGGTGTTGGCCCGGGAACTGTCCCTCTCCGAAATGCGGGAAATCGCCGACGGCTGCCCGGTGGAGCTGGAAGCCTTTGTCCACGGCGCGCTGTGTATGTCCGTTTCCGGACAGTGCTATTTCAGCGCCATGCTGGGCGGAAGAAGCGGCAACCGGGGCATGTGCGCCCAGACCTGCCGCCTGCCCTTTTCTGCACCCGGCGGCACCACGACCTGAGCCTGCGGGATTTGTCCATGATTACCCGCATGGAAGAGCTGCGCCGCGCCGGCGTCTGTTCCGCCAAAATTGAGGGGCGGATGAAGCGCCCCGAATATGTGGCCGCCGCAACCGCTGCCTGCCGTCAGTCCGCCGACGGCCTTCTCCCGGACCCCATGCTTCTCTCCGATCTGGAATCGGTATTCTCCCGCTCCGGCTTTACCAGCGGTTACCCTGACGGAAGGCTGGGCGTGGAAATGTTCGGCACCCGCACCAAAGAGGACGTGACCGGAGCCACCTCTGCGGTTTTTGCACGGCTTCACGGCCTGTACCGGGAAGAGCGCAGCCGGATTCCCGTTTCCCTGTTCCTGACCATTCAGGCCGGGGAACCGGTTTCCCTCACCGTCCAAGATGAAGAGGGCCACTGCGCCCACGCTGTCAGCGATGTGATACCGGACCCCGCCGTCAACCGTCCGCTGGACCGGGAACGGTGTCTGGCACAGCTGCAAAAAACCGGCGGCACGCCCTTTTTCTGCAAAACCGCCGGCTGTTCTCTGGGAGAAGGGCTGTCCGTGCCTGTTTCCCTGCTGAACCGTCTCCGCCGTCAGGCGCTGGAAGACCTGCTCACTCAACGTTCCCGGAAAACGCCTCCGTCCTTCTCCATGCCCTCTCTGGAAGAAGCACCCCACCTGCCCAAAGGGGAACCGGCCATGCGGGCCTTTTTCACCGGCGCGGAGCAGGTGTGCCCGGAAGCAAAAGCCTGTGAGCTTATCTGGTTGCCCCTGCACACCCCCACAACCCAGCTGCTGCGCCTGCGGGAAGAGGGCTACCCGGTAGGACTGGCACTGCCCCGAGCCTTTTTCGGCGGGGAAAACACCGTCCGCGCCCTGCTGCAAGAGCGGATGGCCTTGGGCTTTTCCAAGGTCTGGTGCGGAAATCTGGGCGCTGTAGCTGTGGCCAAAGAGCTGAGAGCGGAGCTTCACGGAGGCTTCTCCCTGAACGTCACCAACACCTCTTCCCTGCGCTGGCTGGAAGAGCTGGACTTTGCCTCGGCGGAGCTTTCCTTTGAGCTGACCCTGGGCCAGTGCGCCGGTCTGGGCGGCGACATTCCCCGGGGAATGGTGGTATACGGCCGCCTACCCATGATGCTGTGCCGGAACTGTCCTGCATCAAACTCCCCCAAAGGCTGCATGAACTGTCAGACACCGCCCCTTCTGCGGGACCGGAAAGATGCCCAATTCCCGGTACAGTGTACCCGAACTGCGGGCTATCGGTATGTGGAAGTCCTCAACAGTGTGCCTTTGACCCTGAGCGACCGGAAACGGGAAATTCATGGTCAGGATTTTGTCGTTTTCCGTTTCACCGTGGAAAACTCTGTGGAAACGGGAGCCTGCATCCGAGCCTGGCAAAAGGGAGAAACACCGCATGACGGCTATACCCGAGGGCTGTATTACCGGGGCTGGGAGCAGTGTTGAAAACTCGGTTGAAAATGTTGAAAACACTGTGGAGACTTTTTTTGACTTGTGAAAAACCCATTTGACAGGAGGAATTCCCTATGAAATACGCTGATTTTGACGGTGCCGTGCTGCCGGTGCGCCGTGTTCGTCCGGAAGCGGTGCTGCCGGTACGGGCCACTCCGGGCAGTGCAGGATTGGACCTGAGCGCCTGCATTTCCGAACCCATTACCCTGGAGCCGGGCTGCCGGAAGCTGATTCCCACCGGCCTGGCCGCCGCCATTCCCCAGGGCGCCGCCGGGATGATTTACGCCCGCAGCAGCCTGGGCGTCAAACACGGCATCGCCCTTTCCAACGGCGTGGGGGTCATCGACAGCGATTACCGGGGAGAAATCCGGGTAGGGCTGTGCAATTTTTCCGGCGAACCCTATACCGTTTCCCCCGGCGAACGGATTGCCCAGCTGGTGCTCCATCCGGTGCTGCTGCTTCCGGTAACGGAAGTGGACACGCTGGATGAAACGGAGCGTGGTACAGGTGGTTTTGGTTCCACGGGAAAAGGCGTGTGAAGAAATCACTGCGTTTTTCTCTCTTCCTGCAAATATGATACAACTTTGATACACTACTATACTATACTGAATTCATGCCGAAAGCCGGCAAGATTCATTTTGAGAAGGGGTGACGCCCATGATGTTTGATGTCCTGGCAACGCTGGCTGCGGCGCTGCTGGGCTGTTTTCTGCTGCTGCGGTGGCTCATGGCCTGCGGGCTGGGGCTTCCCATAGAAGAGTCTTTTTTCGCTTTACAGTCTCATCCGTCCCCATCTTCTTCCCGCCCGCTGGGGGTTCCCGGTGAAAAAGCCATCCGCCGCCGGGAAAACGTCAAGCTGTTCTGCATCGCCCTTTCCTTTCGGGTGGCGCTGCTGCTGCTCAGCGGGCTGATCCTGCTGTTTCTGGCGGGAAACGGGGAAACCACCTCCCTGCGGGATGCCTGGCTACAGGGGGACGGCTATCATTATGTTCAACTGGTGGAACGGGGCTATTCCGGCTATACGGAGAACGGCCAGCACCTGTTTCTGGTATTCTTTCCCCTGTATGTGTGGGTGACCCGGGCGGTAAACGTGCTGATTGGCGACGCCTTTTTCTCCGGGCTGACGGTGTCCTTCCTCTGTTGCAGCGGGGCCTGTGTGTTTGTCTACCGTCTCGCCCGGGAAGAGCTGAACCGCCGGGCTGCCCAGCGGGCCGTGGTGTTTCTGTCCGTGTTCCCCTTCTCCTTTTTCTTTGGGGGCATGATGACGGAAAGCCTGTTCCTGCTGACCACATCGGCCTCCCTGCTGTACATCCGCCGTCACCGGTGGGCGGCTGCGGGCGTTTGGGGAATGCTGGCGGCAATGACCCGGATGCACGGGGTATTGATGGCGGCGGTGGCTATGATCGAACTGTTTGAAAGCCTGAAGGTGCTGGAAGCCGACGGCCGGGGACTGAAAAAACGGATTTTCCCGGTACTGCGGCAGCTGCCCTTTCTGTGTCTTCCCTTTTTGGGCACCGGCGTCTATCTGCTGTTAAACTACTGGGTGGACGGAAACCCCTTTGCGTTTGTCATCCATCAGCAGCACTGGCATCAGGGATTTTCCTGGTTCAGCCAGACCCTGCAATATGTGGGGGAAAACGCCTTTGCCTGGGAGGATCTTTCCGCACGGGCAGCCATCTGGATTCCCCAGCTGGTGCTGTTTGTGATTTTTGCCGCACTGCTGGCCCTGTGCTGGAAAAAGCTGCCCTCCATGTACACCCTGTACGGGTTTTTCTATCTGGTCCTCAACTACTCCCTGTCCTGGCTGCTCAGTGCCGGACGATACCTTTCCTGCGGCATCCCCTTTTTCCTGTTTGCGGCGCTGCTCACCGAAAAGCGGCCGTCTCTGGACAAAGGCCTGACCGCCGCCATGGCGGCGCTGATGGGAGTTTATCTGTTTGCCTGGCTCAGCGGCGCAGCGATTTATTGAAATCTGTCAAAGAGCATCTGTACATCTGCACAGGTGCTCTTTTTATATTGTGAAAAAACAACCTATAAACTTTCCAATATTCACCCTGCTGCAATTTCATCATTTTTCTGTAATCTATGTTCTTCAAATAAGCAAATTTAAATATTTTCGAAAAAATTATGTTGATATTCGAAAAACCGCATGATATCATAAAAACAGTTGAAATTTGAAACAATCACGCAAAAGCTCACATTAACAAATTTCACACTTATAATTTCAGCGGCACAACAAAAAATGGAAAGGGACATATTTATGAAAAAAGCAGCGCTATTTCTGACCATTCTCTGTCTGGTACTCTTCACGGTCGGATGTACATCCGGTTCGAGCACGAGTCGGGAATCCTATGACACAACAGGTACCGTCTATTCAAGCCAAAATACAGAAGACGATGATAAGGATGATGAACCGAAGCCCATGGCTTCCGCCACACAGACTCCTGAACCGGACATCTGCTCTGTCTGTAACGACGAGGGATATCTGGACTGTGAGGTATGCGGACATATAGGATATACCGAATGTGACCTGTGTTCCGGAGAGGGACAGAGAATCTGCCCCACCTGTGACGGCAGCCAGTACCGGATTTGCGGAGCCTGCGACGGCGCAGGCGGTAAAAAATGCATTTCCTGCAACGGTACCGGAATTTTCGGCGATGAATACACGCTGATTCGCGGAAAATGCATGATGTGCGGCGGCAGCGGAACCGCACAATGCGCCTACTGCGGCGGAGCAGGCAAAGAACCGTGCGTGTGCACCGGCAGCGGCTTGATCCAGTGCAAAAATTGTCACGGGGACGGCGGTTTTCTGTGCACAGCCTGTCAGGGAGAGGGCCGGATTTTGTGCACCAATTGCCAGAAAAAAACAGAACAGCCCTCCGGCCAGACACCCGGGGGCGGAAACACCGGTGGAACCGGATGGTATGACAATGGCGCTTACGAAAACCCTGTTCCCAATCAGAATCAGGACTGCCCCTATTGTGTGGGCGGAGAGAGAGAATGCAAAGTGTGCAGAGGAAGCGGTACGGTCAAACGCCTGGAAGACCCACCCTATTATGGCGGCGAGGATATGGGAAGCCAGTGGGTTCTGGAGGAATGCAGCGGGTGCCGCGGAAGAGGCTATACCCCCTGTCTGTACTGTAACGGTCAATAAAGAAACTTCCCTTTGATTTTGAAAAAGCAAAGCCCTCCGGATGCTTAGCGGGGCGCTTGTAAGACAGTAAAATATGCAAAAGGCGTGACTCTCGTGGTCACGCCTTTTGCGTTAAGAGGATAGCCGCCAAGCGGTGTGAGGGATGCAGCCCCTTGTCCGGAACGCAGCGACGCAAAGCGCCCCGGACCGTTCAACGCAGGTGTCCGGGGTGTTCAGTCTTGCAGAGCGCACATGCGGGGTTACCCCGTATAGAAGTGCGCCCTTAGCAGCTGCCTGAAAAAATGGAATTTATCGGTGGATATACATTCTGGTCATATTGGGTTCGCCATCGCCCTGTACCATGCACAAAAACTCCCAGCCGTATCGTTCATAGAATCCGGTATGATCCGTTACCAAATAAACAGGAGTAATGCCTTTGGATTTCATATCCTCTACGACCATATTCAGCAGATGACCTGCGATTCCTTTGCAGCGATAGTCTTTTTCTGTATAGACTGCGCAGACATTCGGGGTAAGGTCTTTCCTGTCATGGAAGTCATTTTCGATTACGCCCATACCGCCGACAATTTTGTCACCGTTCATGCAGAGATACCAACCGTACTCCGTTTCTTTTTTCAGATAAGCCTCCATACATTCCAGATAGGCTTCCGTTGGAACGCCCCATTTACAATGGAACCATTCCGCCGCACAGCTTTTTAATTCAGCTCTTTCTCTCAATGTGATATAGTCAAAATTATTCATTTTCCTTTACTCTCCTCATAAACTTCCGATTTGCAGGTCTGTTCGGTTCCATATTACCACATAACGGGATAATCTACAGTAACAGACACCGCAGAGCTGCGGTGTCTGTTACTGTCTTATGAACACCGCCCTTTCCCGAAGGGCTTTTTCATAGAGCGATTACATCTGAAACACGATTCCCGCCACGGCGGCGCCGGCGATATAGACCACCGGGTGTTTTTTGTACTTTTTCAGCAGCACATAAATCAGCACGAAGAAGAACAGGGTCTTCCAGTTAAAAAGGTCCAGATAATTCCCCGTCTCCTCAAACAGGTCAAAGGTAAACAGGGTGATTTTCATGACCTGCCAGCAGGCAGCACCGATCAGCGCCGCCACAATGGGCCGCAGGCCGGAAAAACCGTCCTGTACCAGCGGGTTGGTCTGGAACTTTTTCAGGAAGTTGGCCACGATGATAATGACAATCAGAGAGGGCAGCACCAGTCCGGTGGTGGCCACAATGGCGCCCAGCACGCCATAAGCATGATAGCCTGCATAGGTAGCCATGTTGATGCCCAGAGGTCCAGGGGTGGACTCGGAAACGGCGATCATGTCCGGCATGGCCTCCATAGGCAGCCAGTCATACCGGGCCGCGATATCATAGAGGAAGGGAAGCGTTGCCAATCCGCCGCCTACGGCAAACAGACCGGCTTTGAAAAATTCATAAAACAGAAGCAGCAGCGTCATCATTTCTTCCATACACCCGCCTTTCCAAGAAGCATCCCCAGCACTGCGCCGGCCAGCACAAACCACACGGGAGAGGGATTAAAGATCACCATAACAGCCAGAGTAATCAAAAACAGGCTGATGGCAATCCAGCCTTTCACGCTCTTTTTCGCCAGCTTGACCACAGTGTCGGTCACCAGCACACACACCGCCACCCGGATGCCTGCAAAGGCGTGCTGGACATAGGGGTTGTCCTGAAAATTGGACAGGAATGCGGCGATGATGGTGATAATCACCAGCGACGGGAACACCACACCGGCGGTTGCAAAAATGGCCCCTGCAATCCCCTTCTGTTTATAGCCGATAAAGGTGGCGGTATTGACCGCGATAATACCCGGTGTACACTGGCCCACCGCGTAATAGTCCATCAGTTCCTCTTCCGTGGCCCAACCGTATTTCTCCACCACTTCCTTCTGCAGCATGGGAAGCATGGCGTAGCCGCCGCCAAAAGTCAGCCCGCCAATGCGGCAGAAGGTAAGGAACAAAGTCCAGAGCTCTTTCATGGTCCGGTCCCTCCTGAAATTGAAAATTTGTAATAACAACTTATTATAGCACAGTCTGACAGAGACTGAAAAGATGGAATTTTGGGTAAAAACAGGACCTTCCGGCCCCGGAATTTTCAGTTTGTTCACTGTATTTTTCCCGCCGGTTCTGGTATAGTATAAGTGGTAAGAATGATTGTGCAAAAGGAAGGAGGCGGCTGTATGGTTGAACGATGGATTCAGGGATTCCGGTTTTGTATCGAAGACCTGATTGATACCCCCAGCGTTCGGATGATGCAGCAGTTCCGCCAGCATGGAGACGTCACCACGCTGGAACACTGCCTGATGGTGGCCTTTTTCAGCTATGTGCTGTGCCGGATCATCGGCCTGAATTTTTATGCGGCGGCCCGGGGCGGACTGCTTCACGATCTGTTTCTCTATGACTGGCACAAGCCCAATCCTTATCCCGGGCTCCACGGGTTTACCCATCCCAAAACCGCCTGGCGCAACGCCACCCGGATCTATGCCCTGACCCCCATGGAACAGGACATTATTTTGACCCACATGTGGCCGCTGACCCTGCGGGCGCTTCCCCGATACCGGGAGAGCATGGTGGTCTCCTGTGCCGACAAGCTCTGCGCCCTGTGTGAAACCTTTGGACTGGTTCGGCACCTGCGCAGCACCGACACCATGGGCTGGATTGCAAAGCTCTGCCGGGAAACCGGCTGAAAAGCCCCATTCCTCCGGGAAGGGGCTTTTTCCATCCCTGCATCTGCCTGAAACGCACCATATAACCCTGTTACTTTTCCCGAAAGGATCGATTGTGATGAAAACCGTATTGATTACCGGCGCCTCCCGGGGCATTGGCGCAGCAACCGCCCGGCTCTTTGCCCAAAAAGGATGGGCCGTCGCCGTCAATTACCGAAACAGCCGGGAAGCTGCCGAAGGGCTGGTTTCGGAAATCCGGAAAAACGGCGGCACGGCTCTGGCCATTCCCGCTGACGTAGGCGACCCGGAACAGGTGGAAGCCCTGTTCCGGACGGCGGAACGGGAGCTGGGCCAGATCGAAGCCCTTGTCAATAACGCGGGCATCGCCCAGCAGAAGCTCTTCACCGACCTGACAGACCAGGACTGGGACGAGCTGTTCCGGGTGGACGTGAAGGGCGTTTTTCTCTGCTGCCGCCGGGCCCTGCCTGCCATGATCCGCCGTCACCGGGGCGTGATCGTCAACATCAGCTCCATGTGGGGACAGGTGGGCGCTTCCTGTGAGGTTCATTATTCCGCCGCGAAAGCCGCCGTTATCGGCCTGACCCGGGCGCTTGCCAAGGAAGTGGGCCCCTCGGGAATCCGGGTCAACTGCATTGCCCCGGGAGTCATCCAGACGGAGATGAACGGAAACCTGACCCCGGAAACGCTGGAAGCTCTGAAAGAGGAAACCCCGCTGGAACTGCTGGGCGATCCGGCAGACGTGGCGAAAGCCGCATGGTTCCTGACATCGGAGGACTCCGCCTTTATTACCGGACAGGTGCTGGGCGTCAACGGCGGCATGGTCATTTGAACCCCGGTTTCCCCTCGTATATCGAGGGTAAAATGACGGTTTATTCAAGATTTCTTCATGTATTTGATACAAAAATGATGCCTTTTAAAGACAGTCTGTCCAGAAATTCCGTCCGGGATTTCCCGTGGCTGTCAAATCTCATAAAATTTACAGAAACCGCCATTTCCCGCCCAGTTTTCTGTTGAGAAAAATCCGCAAAAGGGGTATAATAAAAGGCAGTGCCGTGCTGTTTTTTCCTGCTGTCTGCAAGCGGCGGAAAGAGCCGGTTTTTCCATGAAGTTTATGAAATTTTTACCACTGTCATACAAGCTGCACATCCGTTGCGGGATGAAGAAGGAAAGGGGAATTTTTACATGTTTTCTAAGGATATCGGAATCGACCTGGGTACTGCCAATACGCTGGTGTTCATGAAGGGTAAGGGCATCGTCATGCGCGAGCCTTCCGTTGTGGCCGTGGACATCCGCTCCGAAGAGGTTCTGGCTGTTGGCACACAGGCTAAGGAAATGATCGGCCGCACCCCCGGCTCCATTGTGGCGGTTCGTCCTCTGAAGGACGGCGTCATTGCCGACTTTGACGTGACGGCAACCATGCTCAAGCACTTTATCCGCAAGGCCATCAAATCCAACTCCTTCAGCCGTCCCCGCGTGGTGGTCTGCATCCCCTCCGGCGTCACCGAGGTGGAGCGCCGCGCTGTGGAAGACGCTGCCCGTCAGGCTGGCGCCAAGGAAGTGGAACTGATCGAAGAGCCCATGGCCGCTGCCATCGGCGCAGGTCTGCCTGTGGCAGAGCCTACCGGCAGCATGGTGGTGGATATCGGCGGCGGTACCGCTGAAGTGGCCATCATCTCTCTGGGCGACATTGTCACCTCCTGCTCCGTCCGTGTGGCAGGCGACAAGTTTGACGAGGCCATTATCTCCTATGTGAAGAAGAAGTACAACCTGCTCATCGGTGAGCGCACCGCTGAGGATATCAAGATCAAGATCGGCTCCGCCTATCCCACCGAGGAAATGGAAAATGTCACCATGGACATCAAGGGCCGCAACCTGGTGGATGGCCTGCCCAAGAACGTGACCATTCACGCCGACGAAGTCCGCGATGCACTGGCTGATCCGCTGGTCACCATTGTGGAAGCCATCAAGAGCACCCTGGAAAAGACTCCCCCGGAGCTTTCCGCAGACGTGATCGATCACGGCATCATGCTCACCGGCGGCGGCGCACTGCTCCGCGGTCTGGACCTGCTGGTGGCACAGGAAACCGGTATGCCTGTCCATGTGGCAGAGCGTCCGCTGGACTGTGTGGTTGACGGTACCGGCAAGCGCCTGGAAATCGTCATGCCCCGGGAATACTATAAGAACAACCGCCGCTGATTCTTTTTGAAGCGGTTCCAACCGAATCCTGTACGGCAGGGGCTGCCGCTCTTTTCCCAGTAGCAGGCGCACTGCTTTCCCGGGGAAAAGAACGCCAGTCCCTCTTTCTATTTCCGGCGGTTTGCTCCCGCCTGTTTAGGAGGCGTTTTCATTGAAAGATTTTTTCCACACCAGAGGCTTTAAAATCATGCTGGCTTCGGTGTTTGTACTGCTGGGGCTGCTGCTGTACACCAACAGTGTGGGCAGCTCCATGACCGCCAACCTGCTGGGCTTTTTGTCCTCTCCCATGCAGAAAATCAGCACCGGCATCACCACCAACGCCGCGGTGTTTGCCGATGAAGTCACCCGCTCCGCCGATGAGCTGCAGGCGGAAAACGACGCACTGAAAGAAGAAGTCCGGAAGCTGCGGGAACAGCTGGTGGACTACTATGAAGTCAAACAGAAAAACGAACAGTACGAGACGGTACTGGAATTGAAGAAAGCCAACAAGGACTATCAGATGCTCCCCGCCACTGTCATTGGCCGGGACCCCAATGATGTGTTCTACAGCTTTTCCATTGACCAGGGCTCCCTCAACGGCGTTTCCAAAAACGACCCGGTCATCACCGGTGACGGCGTGGTAGGCTGGGTGTCCGAAGTCTACGCCACTTCCAGCCAGGTGACCACCCTGTTTTCCCCCAACACCAAAATCGGCGCCATTGCCAAGGAAACCCGGGACACCGGCGTGACCGGCTGCGACATCAAGCTGGCGGATCAGGGCGTCATCAAGCTGGCCTATCTCACCTCTGAAAACACCATTGAACCCGGCGATATCATCACCACTACCGGCCTGTCCGGCATGTATCCCAAAGACCTGCTTATCGGCACGGTGAAGGAGCTGGCCTATGAGGACAACAGCGTTTCCCAGTATGCAGTGGTAGAGCCCTTTGTGGACGTGAAAAACGTGCGGGACGTGTTCGTCATCACCGACTTTGAGGGCAAAGGCGAAATCGCCATCACCGAGCAGAACAAAGAGGATGGTGAGAACAGCGAGAAAGAAGATGCTGACCCCACGCCTTCTCCCTCTCCCAGCGCCAGCCCCAGTCCTTCTCCGGAGGGCGAATAAATGGAAAACCGATACCGCTTTATCCGATACTTTGCCTATGGGCTGGAGCTGCTGATTCTCTATATGCTCCAGCAGACACCGGGACTGCTGCCGCCTCTGTTCGGCGCACGTCCCATCCTCATCATCCCGGCCGCACTGGCCATCGCCATGTTTGAGACGGAAGTCCCAGCCATGGCTTTCGGTATTTTCGGCGGCCTGCTCATCGACTTCGGCATTGGCGCCGCGCTGGGCTTCCACGGAATCATGCTGGGCGTTGCCTGTTACCTGATCAGCGCCCTTTCCGCCAATCTGCTGCGCACCAACCTGTTCACCTCGTTTCTGGTGAACACCCTGGCGCTGCTGCTGATCGTCACCCTTCAATGGATTTTCTATTATGTCCTCTATGACTACGAATACCCGGTGTATGCGCTGGTGTACCACTATCTTCCCAGAATTGCCTATTCTCTGGTACTGACGCCCATCACCTTCTATTTCAACCGGGCCTTTGCCATGCTGATTCGCCCGGCTGACTGACCCGCCTCGGAAAGGAGGAGCTTTCTTGAAGAAATTTTCCGGAATCGGACGTTATATCGTCTGCTGCCTGCTGCTGTTTGCGGTGTTCGGCGTCTATGTGATGCGGCTGTTCCAGTGGCAGATTATCGACGGCGACAGCTATTACAGTCTGGCCAACACCACCACCTCGTCCTATATCAAGCTCACCGCCACTCGCGGCGAGATTCTGGACCGGAACGGCGAACTGCTGGCCCAGAACCGCACCTGCTACAACATTGTATTCGACGACACCCTCATTGACCGGGAAAAGCTCAACGACACCATTCTGGAACTGATCGGCATTATGGAAGAGACCGACAGCGAATGGATTGACGCCCTGCCCATTCAGCTCAATGCAGACGGCAGCTACTCCTTTGAAGAAGACAGCGACAGTGAAATCGAGTTTTTGAAAAGCAGCAGCATGCTGCACATGAACGCCTATGCCACTGCACAGGAGTGTATGAACCAGCTGCTGGAGCTGTTCGACTGCAAGGACTATGCGCCGGAGGATGCCATCAAGATTGTTTCCGTCCGGTATAACATGAAGAAAAACCTCTTTGACGCGGATTCCCCCTATACCTTTGCCAAGGACATTTCCGCCGACGTCATGACCGTTGTCAACGAGCGCACCGCCAACATGCCCGGTGTGCGGGTGGATGTGACCACCACCCGGGAATACCCGGACGGCGCACTGGCCCCCCACATCATCGGCCGTACCGGCGCTCTGACGGCGGAACAGTACGAAGCGGTGAAAGAAGAGGACAACCTGTTCAGTCTGGATAACCTCTCCGGCTATTCCTACGACGACACCATGGGACAGAACGGCATTGAAGCCGCGCTGGAAGATACCCTGCGGGGCCACAACGGAAAGCTGGCCATTGAAACCGACCGGGAAGGCAACCTGACCAGCTCCGAGGTGGAAGTTGCACCGGAAGCGGGCAACACCGTATATCTGACGCTGGATTCCCGGATTCAGCAGGTAACCAATGCTTCTCTGGCCAAAAACGTGAAGGCAGCCAAGGAAAACGCCGTGCCCACTTCCGAAGACCCCAAGGGCAGCGACTGTGAAGCCGGCGCCGCAGTGATGATCAATGTGAAAACCGGCGAGGTGCTGGCTGCCAGCACGTATCCCACCTATGACCTGAACAAATATATCAGCGACATCGACTATTACAACCAGCTGAACAACGACAAAACCTACCCCTTCATTAACCGGGCTTTCAGCGGTACCTTTGCTCCCGGCTCCATTTTCAAGCCGGTGGTGGCCGCCGCTGCATTGCAGGAAGGGGTTATCACCACAAACACCACCATTAACTGTGACGGCACTTACCACTATTATGAGTCCAGCGGTTGGACCCCCCATTGCATGGGCTATCACCCCAACGCCAGCGTGCTGACCGCCCTGCAAAAATCCTGCAACGTCTTTTTCTATGAAACCGGACGCCGTTTGGGCATCCGCAAGCTGGACGCTTATGGAACCCTGTTCGGACTGGGACAGAAAACCGGTCTGGAAATTTCCGAAAGCGCCGGATTCCTGACAAACCCCGAAGATTACGAACGCCGCTCCGGTGTCACCTGGACCGACGGTATGACCTGCAACGCCGCCATCGGCCAGCAGGACAACGCTTTCACGCCGGTACAGCTGGTCAGCTACTGCGCTTCCATCGCCAACGGCGGTCATCGGATGCAGCTGCATCTGGTGGACAAAGTCACCGACTACACCCGCCAGACCGTCGTTGAAGAAAAAGAACCCGTCGTCCTCAACGAAGTGGGCGTGGACGATAAAAATCTGGAAATCGTCCGTCAGGGAATGCGTCTGGTGGCCTCCAGCGGCGGCACAGCCTCCGACTTTGCCAATTACGGCGTGGAAATCGGCGCAAAGACCGGCACCGCAGAAGTCACCGGCCACTCCGACAACGTGACTTTCATCGCCTTTGCCCCCTATGACGAGCCGGAAATCGCCATCGCAGTCGTGCTGGAATACGGTTCCAGCGGCACCTATTCCAAAGCCGTTGCCCGGGACATGCTGAACGCCTATTTCTACGGCGCTTATGTGGACGAGGACGGCGAAGTCAAGGTGCCCTCTGCGGCAGATACACTGGATAAGGACGAATAAGCAAAAACCGGTACTTTTGAACAAAAATATATATCGGAATACTAGATATTTCTGACGGATTCCCTACTCCTCCTTTGTTAAAATCAGCCAGAAATGAAAAAACACGCCAAAATTCACAAAAACGCTTTGACTAGAAAGCCGGTTTGTGGTAACATGATTAAAGAGGTATTGTTGAATGGGAGCAATTACGGTAATCACGTCCGGAAAGGGAGGTGTCGGCAAGTCCACCACCACGGTGGGACTGGCCTGTGCCCTGTCCCGGAGAGGAAGAAGAGTTTTGTTGATTGACGGAGATGCCGGCCTGCGGAGTCTGGACCGGATGCTGGGCGTGGAGTCCAGTCTGGTCTATGACATTTCCGATGTGGCGGCCGGCCGCTGTGAGCCGATTCGGGCCATTTATCCCTGTCCCGGGTTTAATGGTCTGTTTTTGCTGCCTGCTCCGGGAAAAGAGGACAACATCATCCCGCCGGAGATCATGCGGCAGCTGGTCCCCCTTCTCGCCTCTTATTACGACCATGTACTCGTTGACAGCCCCGCCGGTGTGGGGCTTGGGTTTTTGTCCGCCATCGCCGCCGCCCAGCGGGCGCTGGTGGTATCCAACCCGGACCCGGTCTGTGTGCGGGACACCGCCACCGTCCGGCGGCTTTTGACAGAAGCCAGGATTCAGGAACAGCGGCTGGTCATCAACCGGTTTCAGTACAGCCGCTTTAAAAAGCTGGGCTGCTTCCGGGATCTGGATGCCATGATCGACGAATCCGGCATCCGCCTCATTGCCGTCATTCCGGAAGACGTTCAGCTGGCTGCCGCAGCAGCCAGGGCACAGCCTCCCTCACACCGCTCGTCCGGCGCCATGGCCTATGCCCGGCTGGCGGCCCGTCTGGAGGGAGAACACGTCCCCCTGGCCTCCCTTCGCTGGATGTGACCGGGCGGGAAATCCATCGACACACCACTACCGATTTGGATGATTATAAGGAGGAGTTCAGATTGAAAATCGCACTTATCGCTCATGACGCCAAAAAGGAACTGATGGTCCAGTTCTGCATCGCGTACTGCGGCGTTCTCAGCCGCCACACACTCTGTGGTACAGGCACCACCGGCAAAATGGTTTCCGAAGCCACCGGTTTGCAGATTCAGCGTTTTTTGAGCGGTTCTCAGGGCGGCGACCAGCAGATTGCAGCCCGCATTGCCTGCAATGAGATCGATTTGCTGCTGTTTTTCCGTGACCCTCTCAGCCCCAAGCCCCATGAGCCCAATGACATGAACCTTCTCCGTCTCTGTGACATGCACAACATCCCGGTGGCCACCAACATCGCCACTGCCGAAGTGCTGATCCACGGTCTGGAGCGGGGCGATCTGGACTGGCGCAATATCGTCAATCCCTAACCTTTGACAACCTGATTTTTTCATACCGGCGTTGAACGGGAGCAGTAAATCCGCTTCTTCCACAGGGAGGACAGGCCGTGACTGAGAGCCTTTCCGATACAGAAGCGCTTTGAAGGACACCCGGGAGCCGTCGCAGCTTTGCTGTGCGTTTTCCGCGTTAAGGAACCGAAAGGGAAAGCTTTCTCACCGAAAACTTTCCGAAAAAGGGTGGCACCGCGAGGATTTTCCCTCGTCCCTTTACCGGGACGGGGGTATTTTATTATCATATAAAGGAGAACAAAATACTATGGCATTATTAACACAGGCGCCCAAGGGCACACAGGACCTTTTTCCGCCCCAGAGCGGACGGTGGCAGGTAGTCGAAGACGTGATGCGCAGCGAAGCTGCCATCCACGGCTTTGGCGAAGTGCGTACGCCGGTGTTTGAGCATACCGAACTGTTCCTGCGCAGCGTGGGCGACACCACCGACGTGGTGGAAAAGCAGATGTATACCTTCAACGACAAGGGCGGCCGGTCCATTACCCTGCGGCCGGAAGGCACCGCCGGTGCTGTCCGCGCCATGCTGGAACACGCCCTGTACAACGAGGGTCTGCCGGTGAAGCTGTACTACCTGACTTCCTGCTATCGCTATGAAAAGCCCCAGGCAGGCCGTCTCCGTGAATTCCACCAGTTCGGCGTGGAGATGTTCGGCGCAGAATCCCCGGTGGCTGATGCAGAGGTCATCTGTCTGGCCAAGTCCATTTTTGACCGTCTGGGCGTGAAAAACCTGACATTGGAGCTGAACTCCATCGGCTGCCCCACCTGCCGCGCCAAATACCACCAGGCACTGAAAGAGTACTTTGAAGGCAACAAGGGCGACTTGTGCGAGACCTGCCTGTCCCGTCTGGAGCGCAACCCCATGCGCATTCTGGACTGCAAAAGCCCGGTCTGCTCCAAAATCGCCGAGGGTGCGCCCCACATTCTGGACTTCCTCTGCGACGACTGCAAGGAGCACTTTGAGGGCGTCCAGTCCTACCTCACCGCCGCTGGCGTGGAATTTGTCATCAACCCCACCATCGTGCGCGGACTGGACTACTACAACCGCACCGTATTTGAATTTGTCAGCAACGATCTGGGCGCACAGAGCACAGTCTGCGGCGGCGGCCGGTATGACGGCCTGACCGGCCAGATGGGCGGCAAGCCCATGGCGGGCCTTGGCTTTGGTCTGGGCATGGAGCGGCTGATGCTGGTGCTGGAAGCCCAGAAAATCGAGCTGCCGGAGCCCCCTGCCTGTGAAGTGTACATGGCTTCCATGGGCAAGGACGCGGCAAAAGAGGCCTTCCGCCTGACTACCGAATTGCAGAGAAGCGGCATTGTGGCTGCCTGCGACGTGTGCGGCCGCGGCCTGAAAGCCCAGATGAAGTACGCCAACAAAATCGGCGCAGCCTTTACGCTGGTGCTGGGCGACAACGAGCTGGCGGAGAAAAAGGCCAAGATGAAGAACATGAAGACCGGCGAGGAAACAGAGATTTCTCTGGGCGACGACTTCATGAACGACTATCTGGCGGTCACCGTTGCAGCAGAAGGACTGGGCAGCCTGTCGGTTTGATGACAGCGTTCTGCGCGGGGAATCGGGCTTTCAAAACCACGTTTATTCCCTATTAATTTCATAGTAAATCACTATTTTTATCATAGTAATTATCAATTCAGGAGGCTTTTATCATGGCAGAAACCATTACCGGGCTCAAGCGAACCCATTACTGCGGAGAGCTTCGCCCCTCCGATATCGGAAAGGAAGCCGTTGTGTTCGGCTGGGTACAGCGTCAGCGCGATCTGGGACAGCTGATCTTCATCGACCTGCGGGACCGCAGCGGCATTGTGCAGCTGACCTTTGACGACAGCACCGACCGGGCTGTTTTCGACAAGGCCTTTTCCGCCCGTTCCGAGTATGTGCTGGCTGCCCGGGGCGTTGTCCGGGAGCGGGACTCCAAGAACATGGAAATCCCCACCGGCGAGGTGGAAATCTATGTGCAGGAACTGCGGATTCTGGGCAAAGCCGAAACCCCGCCCTTTGAGATCGTGGAGAATTCCCGCGTGAAAGAGGACCTGCGCCTGAAGTACCGCTATCTGGACCTGCGCCGTCCCGACTTGCAGAAAAACATCCTGATGCGCCACAAGATCGCCAAGATCACCCGGGACTACTTCGACGAGAACGGCTTCATTGAGATTGAAACCCCCATGCTCATCAAGTCCACCCCCGAAGGCGCAAGAGACTTCCTGGTGCCCAGCCGCATTCACAAGGGCAGCTTCTACGCTCTGCCCCAGTCTCCCCAGCTGTACAAGCAGCTGTCCATGGTGGCCGGTTTTGACCGCTATATGCAGATTGCCCGCTGCTTCCGCGACGAGGACCTGCGCGCAGACCGTCAGCCGGAATTCACCCAGATCGACCTGGAAATGTCCTTCGTGGAGATGGAAGACGTGCTGAAAATCGGCGAAGGCTATGTCCAGCGGGTCTTTAAGGACGCACTGGGCGTGGACATTCCCCTGCCCCTGCCCCGCCTGACCTATAAAGAGGCCATGGAGCGCTACGGCTCCGACAAGCCCGACACCCGTTTTGGCATGGAGCTCATCGACCTGAGCGACCTGGTGAAGGACTGCGGCTTCGGTGTGTTCTCCGGCGCAGTGCAGGGCGGCGGTTCCGTGCGCTGCATCACCGCGAAAAATGCGGTTTCCGTCCTGACCCGTAAGGAAATCGACAAGCTGACCGACATGATTAAGGGCATCGGCGGCAAGGGCCTTGCCTGGATTCGCATGGCCCCCGACGGCATGAAGGCTTCCTTCTCCAAGTTCATGACCGAGGAAGAAATGAACGCCATTCTGGCCCGTGCCGGTGCAGAAACCGGCGACGTGGTGCTCATCATCGCCGACACCAAGACCAGCCATGTGCTGCCTCAGCTGGGCGCTCTCCGTCTGGAAGTGGCCGACAAGCTGGGCATTGAGCGCAAGGGCTACAACTTCCTGTGGGTGGTGGAGTTCCCCTTCTTCGAGTTTGACGAGGATCTGGGCCAGTATGTGGCCATGCACCATCCCTTCACCGCTCCTCTGGAGGAGTGCATCCCCTATCTGGAAAGCGATCAGGGCAACGTGCGGGCGCAGGCCTATGACCTGGTACTCAACGGCATTGAGCTGTCCAGCGGCTCCATCCGTATCACGGACCCCGACCTGCAAAAGCGGATGTTCCGCCTGCTGGGTCTCAGCGAGGAAGAGTCCTATCAGAAGTTCGGCTTCCTGACCGACGCTTTCAAATACGGCGCACCGCCCCACGGCGGCATGGGCATCGGCCTTGACCGTCTGGTGATGCAGATGCTGGGCTGCCCCACTCTGCGTGACGTGGTTGCTTATCCCAAGGTGCAGAACGCCAGCGAGCTGATGACCGAAGCTCCCGGCGTGGTGGACACCCAGCAGCTGGACGAGCTGGGCATTACCCTCAAGAGCGAATAAATGACAAAACGGCTCCGGATAATTTCCGGGGCCGTTTTTTGTATGTACAAAAATCCCTGTTTTGCCTGTATTCACTCCCTCCGTCTGCTCCGCAGACAGCTCCCTCTTAGAGGGAGCCAAAAAAAGCCCCTCCCGTTTTCCACGAGAGGGGCAAAATTTGTTGAAAACTTATTTGAAGTAGGCCACGCCGGACTCGAAGATCTTCTGATCCTTTTCACCGGGAACATTGCCGTACAGGTTGCTGCCTTTGCGCTCGCTGTGGCCCATCTTGCCCAGCACGCGGCCGTCGGGGCTGGTAATGCCTTCGATGGCGCACACAGAGCCGTTGGGGTTCCACTCAATGGAGCCACTGGGCTTGCCGCAGGGAGTGACATACTGGGTAGCCACCTGACCGTTGGCAATGAGCTTCTCCAGATACTCGTTGTTGGCAACGAAACGGCCCTCACCGTGGGAAACCGGGATGGCGAACACGTCACCGGCATTGACACCGGCAAACCACGGGGACTTGACGCTGGTCACGCGGGTGTAAACCATGCGGGAAACGTGGCGGCCCAGGGTGTTGAAGGTCAGGGTGGGAGCGTCCTCGGAAGGCTCGGTGATCTTTCCGAAGGGCACCAGACCCAGCTTAATCAGCGCCTGGAAGCCGTTGCAGATACCCAGCATCAGGCCGTCGCGGGCCTCCAGCAGGTCGGTCACGGCCTGTGCAATGCGGGGGTTGCGGAAAGTGGTGGCAATGAACTTGCCGGAGCCGTCGGGCTCGTCGCCGCCGGAGAATCCGCCGGGCAGCATGATGATCTGGGATTCCCTGATGGCCTTTTCCATGGCCACGATGGTCTCCTCAATGGCGTCGGCGGTCAGGTTGCGAACCACCAGCACATGGGGATCAGCACCGGCCTTTTCAAAGGCGCGGGCGGTGTCGTATTCACAGTTGGTGCCGGGAAATACGGGAATGAACACCTTGGGCTTAGCGGTCTTGATGACCGGGGCGCCGGTGTAGCGCTGGGTAAACAGGGGCACGTCCTTCTCCACTTCCACTTCCGGTGCGAAGCTGGGGAAGATCTTCTCCAGTTTGCCGCTCCATACGGCGATCAGGTCGTCAATGTTCATGGATGCGCCGCCCAGAACCATGACAGGCTCTTCCACGGTGACGCCTACGGCCACAGCTTCCTTGGGGAATGCGGTGCCGGGACGGAGCTCGGCCACGATGGAGCCGGAGATGGGAGCAAACAGGGCTTTTGCGTCCTCCATGTTGCGGTCGAAGGAAACGCCGATCTTATTGCCGAATGCCATCTTGGCAACGGCGGCGGCCACGCCGCCCTCCTTCACCACGGAAGCGGAGAGAATCTCGCCGTTTTCCATCATGGTGAGGATGGTCTCGTAATAACGGGGCAGAGCGTCCCAATCGGGGAGCAGGGTTTCCTTGTTTTCGGGGAGCTTGAACAGCACCACCTGGCTGCCGGCCTGCTGCAAAGCGGCGGTAGCGGTCTTGCTGGCCTTGGTCATGGTAATGGCGAAGCTCACCAGAGTGGGAGGAACGTCCAGCTCTTCAAAGCTGCCGCTCATGCTGTCCTTGCCGCCGATGGAGGGCAGGCCCAGCTTGAGCTGTGCGGTGAGGGCGCCCAGCAGGGCAGCGGCGGGCTTACCCCAACGGGTGGGCACGTCGCGGAGACGCTCGAAGTATTCCTGGAAGGTCAGACGGGCCTTCATGGGGTCTGCGCCAACAGCGCACAGCTTGGAAAGGCTCTCCACTACGGCATAGGCAGCGCCGTGGAAGGGGGAGAACTTGGCGATACCGGGAATGTAGCCGTAACTCATGGCGGTAGCGTCGTCGGTCTCGCCGTGGATGACGGGCAGCTTGGCCACCATGGCATCCTCGGGGGTCAGCTGATATTTACCGGCAAAGGGCATCAGCACGGAAGCCGCACCGATGGAAGCGTCGAACCGCTCCACCAGACCCTTCTGGGAGCAGACTTCCAGCCGCTTCAGGTTGTCGGAGAAGGCCTCGGCCAGAGGCTTGTTCTGCAGGCACTCGGGCACCAGGTCACGGTAATATTCGTCGGGGTTGGGGGCCTCGATGACAGCCTCCGCATTCTGGGTCACACCGTTGGTGTCCAGGAAGGCACGGGCGATATCCACGATGGTGTCATCACGCCACTGCATCCGCAGGCGGGGCTCAGCGGTTACCACAGCCACCACCTGAGCGTTCAGGTTCTCCCGGTCAGCGGCAGCGATGAAGGCGTCCACATCGCTGGGAGCCAGCACCACAGCCATACGCTCCTGAGACTCGGAGATGGCCAGCTCGGTGCCGTCCAGACCCTCGTACTTCTTGGGAACCTTGTTCAGGTCGATTTTCAGGCCGTCAGCCAGCTCGCCGATGGCCACGCACACGCCGCCTGCACCGAAGTCGTTGCAGCGCTTGATGAGGCTGGAAACCGCCGGGTCACGGAACAGACGCTGAATCTTGCGCTCGGTGGGCGGGTTGCCCTTCTGCACTTCTGCGCCGCAGGTCTCGATGGACTCCTCGGTGTGGGCCTTACTGGAACCGGTTGCGCCGCCGCAGCCGTCGCGGCCGGTGCTGCCGCCCAGCAGGACGATCACGTCGCCCTCTTCCGGCTCAAAGCGCTTCACGTTCTCCTTGGGGGAAGCGCCTACCACTGCGCCGATTTCCAGACGCTTGGCCACATAACCGGGGTCGTACAGCTCGGTAACCTGACCGGTGGCCAGACCGATCTGGTTGCCGTAAGAGGAATAGCCCTGTGCTGCGCCGGTGGTGATTTTCCGGCTGGGCAGCTTGCCGTGCATGGTCTGCTCAAAGGGAATGGTGGGGTCGCCGCTGCCGGTGACGCGCATGGCCTGATACACATAGGCACGGCCGGAAAGGGGATCGCGGATGGCGCCGCCCAGACAGGTGGCGGCACCGCCGAAGGGCTCGATTTCGGTGGGATGGTTGTGGGTTTCGTTCTTGAACTGCACCAGCCACTGCTCGGTCTTGCCGTCAATGGTCACGGGCACCTGAATGGAGCAGGCATTGATTTCCTTGCTCTCGTCCAGATCGGGAATCAGGCCCCGCTTTTTCAGAACCTTCATGCCCATCACAGCCATATCCATCAGGGAAACGGGACGGTCAGTCTGGCCGTACACCTCATCACGGGCATCATAATAAGCTTTCAGAGCGTCTTCGATGGCGCCGGAAACCGCGCTCTTTTCAATCTCGATGCGGTTCAGGCGGGTCAGGAAGGTGGTGTGGCGGCAGTGGTCACTCCAATAGGTATCGATGACCCGCAGCTCGGTGACGGTGGGGTCACGGTGTTCCTGATCGCGGAAATAATCGCGGCAGAAGCACAGGTCTGCCAGCGTCATGGCAAAGCCCATGGAGTCGAAATAGGCCTTCATTTCCTCGTCGTTCCACTGGATGAAACCGGTGACCCGGGCCACGTCCGCGGGAACGTCGGCCTTCATATCCAGGCTTTCGGGCTTGTCCATGGAAGCCAGACGGGATTCCACAGGGTTCACCAGATAGGACTTGATTTTGTCCATTTCCTCGGCGGACAGGCTGCCCTTGATGGCGATGACCCGAGCGGTGAGTACCTGGGGACGCTCTTTCTGGGTCAGCAGCTGTACGCACTGGGCGGCGGAGTCGGCGCGCTGGTCATACTGGCCGGGCAGGTATTCCATGGCGAACACCTGATAATCAGCGGGGAACTCAAAATCCTCGCCGTACACGTTGTCCACATTGGGCTCGGAGAAAATGGTATTCCGTGCAGCCTCAAACTCTTCCTGAGACAGGCCGTCCACGTCGTACCGGTTCCAAAGGCGCAGATCCTCGATGGCGGTCAGGCCCAGATTCTCCCTCAGATCGGCCTTGATGTGCCGGGCTTCCACATCGAAGCCGGGCTTCTTTTCCACAAATGCTCTGATAACCATATTGTCCATTCCTTTCTTGCGCTGCCGCGGCTTTCCGAAAAAAGTCGAAGACAGAAAATCAATCGGGCAGGTCTTTGATTTCATTGTAACATAACTAAAGCTGTGACACAAGAAAAAAGCCCATGTTTCTGCCGGGAAAGGAACGAAGCCCCGTTTCCGGTGGATTAGGGCGTTTCTGAAAATAAAGAAATCGACGAATTTTTCGCAAGCAACAGAC